>Ga0307377_10000162_pt1 | contig 92340 bp, 97 predicted proteins | sample TR3MG_FD_202535 | JGI IMG/M metagenome (GOLD analysis project Ga0307377, IMG submission 202535) | Soil microbial communities from Risofladan, Vaasa, Finland - TR-3 | ecosystem: Environmental > Terrestrial > Soil > Coastal area > Acid sulfate soil | place: Finland: Risofladan, Vaasa | collected...
AATTGTACTTTCAACAGGATAACACCTTGTTGAAGCAAAGGACCTCTGGACACTTGGGGGCCTCAGAGAAACGCAGTACTCAGAGACTGATAACGTATCTCTTTAATGAAGGCTAACCATTGAGTAAACCAAATAACCAATGGGCGTATATGTTGCCAACATTTAAACCTAGGGTTACAGGGGAAGGCTCAAGGGATAAACCTGGGGTGAGAACCGGACTCGGGAAATCCGACTGTCCGGGATCGCAGGGGGGCTCTGGGAAACGTGGCCTGCTTTCTGTAGGTGCGCGCGCCCAGTTTCTACCCGACGGCTCTCTGCCTTAACATGTTAGTTTATATATTTAGGTTGCTAGTATCTCTACATGGGACGAAAGGGCATCCAGCCCATGGCGCAGCCACCGCCGGGGTAATATCAAGCTTAACCTGTGCGTTTGTATATATGAAAGGTCGGTCACAGCAGTCATTTGCCAAATCGTTTTTAGACGGTCTGGCTATTTTTGTTTTATCTTGGATTATGTATGCTATCTTGGGAGGGAATGAAGGAAAAATGTGGAATGTATAGGAGTAATTATTTAGGAATCTTAAGATTCCCTATACGTGGTGCTGGATATGCCATTGGCGTAATTACATGAATGGGGGAATTAGTTTGATTGAAAGATTAAAAACGTCTTATAAGGAGGAGAGTGGAATGACGAAGTATAACCTTGTATTATTTGATGCCGATGGTACTTTATTTGATTATGATCAGGCTGAAGGGATAGCTCTTCAAAAAACCTTTGAACATCATCAATTTGAATATTGTGACGATATCTGGAGCAGATATCGAGTAATCAATAGTCGAATGTGGATGGAATTTGAAAGTGGAAGAATGGATAAAGTTGACCTTCAAATAGGGAGATTTAGAAGTCTTTTGGAGGAATCCAATCTTAAAACTGATGCGGCCGTCTTCAACTCAATTTACCTTGATTTTCTAGCAGAAGGTGGTTACCTGATTAATGGTGCTCTAGAAGTGTGCAGGGAATTATCCTTTCACTGTACATTAGCCATTGCAACCAATGGTATTGCCAGAACACAAATAGGTAGGTTGAAAAACTCAGCTATCGAACCATACATAAAGCACATCATTGTATCTGAGGATGCAGGATATCAGAAACCTCATCGTGGCTTTTTCCAATATGCCTTCAGTGTTTGCGGACAACAGGATAAAGATAAGGTAATTATTGTAGGTGATTCCTTGAGTGCAGATATAAAAGGCGGTGCAGATTTCGGAATTAATACGTGCTGGTATAACCCAGAAGGTATTGAGGAAAACAATGGCTTGAGAAGTGATTATGAAATAAAAGATTTAAGGGAATTACCAAGACTGATTTTATAAATAATTTTACGATGACTCTTAATTTGGGCAGTATTGGCTTGATGTAGAATAATCTCTGCGGCCCCTCACCCCCAAACCGTACTCGATGGAGCAGCCGTCAAGGCTGCGAATCTTATGGAGTGAAAGTCTCCTGTCACCAATTGACCGGATTAGGGTGACTAGCTTATCCAATGCGTGAGGAGGTAACAAATCACGTTCTGCTTGGACGAAAAAGCCACGGCGGCCCATATTACCCAGAGAATAGAGGGTCGGAACAGACGGTGTGGTAAGCAAATATTGCGTAGCGCCGACCCATTGTCGAGCTGGGGAAGGCCGAAGCTTTGTGGGAAGAAACGGTTAAAGGCACCACAAAGGCAGCCGGGGTACGGGTTCTGACATCAATAAAAGGATTCGCAGAGATAACGACGGGAAGGTCCTACTTCCAGATGGGATGGCAACAACCATCAAAGACCCGCCTTATAGGGTACAACCGAAAAAGATGGGAGGATTTAGGATTGACGCATGAGGTAGTAGTAGCGATGAGAGAGGGGTAATGCCTTCTTAAGTACAGGGAAACTGTACTTTCAACAGGATAACACCCTGTTGAAGCAAAGGACCTCTGGACGCTTGGGGGCTTCAGAGAAACGCAGTACTCAGAGACTGATAACGTATCTCTTTACTGAAGGCTAACCCTTGAGTAAACCAAATAACCAATGGGCGAATATGGTGCCAACATTTAAGCCTAGGGTTACAGGGGAAGGCTCAAGGGATAAACCTGGGGTGAGAACCGGACTCGGAAAATCCGACTGTCCGGGATCGCAGGGGGGCTCTGGGAAACGTGGCCTGCTTTCTGTAGGTGCGCGCGCCCAGTTTCTACCCGACGCACATATTAGGGCGAACCCCGCCAGGATGAAATCGAGATATTCATAGGGTTGGAGTGATAAACGTGGAAAAATCGGCTCCATATGCTATTAGGCGTGCCCTGTCTAATGAGAGTGAATTGTTAACGGAAATTGCATATAACTCAAAGGCTTATTGGGGTTATGACGATAAATATATGGATAGGTGCCGAAATGAAAATATCTGAACATCAAGAGTGATCCTAACGCCGAAGGCTTCTACACAGAAATGGGTGCTATTCAGATTGGAGATCTACCCTCATCAGCGATACCTGGGCTTTATCTTCCGCTGTTGCGAATTTATCTTTAAACACCAGCCTATCACAAGACACTGGTACGGGATGAATTTGCCTCAGAAGGTGTCGAGGGTAAGAATATACCTGAAAATTACTTTGCGATGTTACAGATCCACATGTGAATGAATTGGATTACCAGATCCTATGTGCAACTCTCCATGCCCGAGCGGAAAGAGAAGGTTAAAACGAATGCTAAAAAAAGAACAGTCCAGTTCAGCTCTAAGACTGCTCTTATACCAATTGCGCAAGTCTATCCCTGAACAGTTACAGTTACCTCATAATTTTAATATTTTCCTAATTGGGCAACTATTTTCGAAACTTGGTGATGCACTTTACACCTTTACCATACCTTGGATTTCATATGAACTAACGCACTCAGTTATTGTCATGGGATCAATGTTTGCAGTCAGTGTATTGCCTATTGTGTTATTTGGTCCAATCATCGGCATACTTGTTGATCGCTGGGATCGCCGCCGATTGATGATGTTCGCAGATATTACACGAGCTATACTAGTCGCTTTCGTTCCATTCATGCAAATGCTGGGCATCTTGCAACTTTGGCAACTCTATGTTGTATCATTTCTATTGGCAGGATTGTCATTACTTTTTGACGTATCAATTGTAGCTGCTATCCCCCATATTGTAAGGAATGAAGACCTCACTAAGGCAAATGCATCGTATCAATTAGTTAATCAAGTCGGTGATTTAATTGGACCTCTTCTTGCAGGTATCATGATAATCTCCTTCGGAGGCTACCGTACGTTATGGTTTGATGTCGTATCTTTCGCCGGGACATTATGGGCAATATGGCGAATAAAGACCTTGGGAAAACCGGTGCAGAAAATACATCTATACGACATCTATCGTGACATGGGGGAGGGACTACATTTTTTAATTCGAGACAAGTTAAATTTTAGTCTCTCTCTACAGGCCATGATTGGCAACTTCGGGTACAGTGCAGCCTATGGAGTTTTGATGTTCTTTCTGCTCTCCACACTCCATCTAAATGCGGTCCAGATTAGCTACAACTACGCGTTTATTGGGCTTGGTGGTTTCGTGGGAAGTATTATCGCGGTTCCTTTAGAACGTTATTTTCGAAGGGGAGTACTTATTCCTTCCCTCTTAATTGTAGGAACATGTGGTTTTCTATATGCATTAGTCACCCGATTTTGGCTAGGTCCAGGAATCGCTTTTGGTATCGTTGCAATCTGCAATGTGGCATGGAACACGCTTGTGGCATCGATACGGCAGAAGACTGTACCTTCAGATATGTTAGGAAGAGTGCTTGGTTTCTCTCGTGTGTTTACCCGCTTGGCTATGCCGCTTGGTACAATGGTAGGTAGTTTGGTTTCAAATTCAATTAGTCCAGTTGCAGTATTCGCGATTGCCGCCATTTCAAAGGGAGTTGAGGTTTTAATTGCCTTATCGTCCCCAATTCGCAAGTTATAATGACTCTACCAAGATTTTAATAAAGTACCCGATGAACTATCCCTTCGTAAAGTAAGGTCATGTGCCAATGAAACCGTGGAATTTAGGATCTATTATTGTGACGGGTGTCAACGTGTCTAATTGACATGATCTATAAACAACCGGTTTAGAATAGGAGGAGTAACGAATTGGACAAACCCATTTTGATTCTTAACGGAAGTCCAAGGAAAAACGGAAATTGCAGTTACCTGATTGGAAAAACCATCGTGGGTATTCGTGAAAGGGATCCGGAGGCACATATCGAGGTAGTTCAACTCCACTCTATGAAAATTGAACCCTGTAGGGCTTGCAACGCTTGCAGAGAAAAGAGCCGCAAGCAGCAGTACTGCATCATTAGGGATGACATGACGGACATGTATGAGAAGGTTTCGCAGTGCAAAGTGCTTGTACTGGCCAGCCCTATTTACTGGTTCACGGTTACCGCCCAGATGAAGCTGTTCCTAGATCGTTTGTACGGACTGGCCGTCGAGGAAACCGATTCCCTGAAAGATAAGCCGATCGGCATACTACTGGCATATGGCGATATAGACCCATACACGTCGGGAGCCATCAATGCAATTCGAACTCTGGAAGATACCTTCAAATATACGAAATCAAAAATAATGGGGATTGTGTACGGAACCGCCAATAATATCGGTGATGCAGAAAAAAACAAGGAACTATGTGAAAAGGCTTTCAATCTCGGAAAAATGTTGGTATAGGAACACCTGAAAAGGTAGAGGAGAAATATACGCTTGAGCAGCTTGGCGCTCACCTTGAGGAACTTCAAAAAGAAATGATGAGCTTGACCAAGGCTGGATTCGAAGAGAAGGAGTATTCAACTCTGACCAGAAAAATAGATTTGATACGTGAACGGACGCAAAGGTTAAAAGGGCAACAAACTGAGCGAGAAATACGGGTGAAACACGTTCAAGACTTGCAGGATTATCTAATGGCGCTGAAAAATGAGATTAACAAGTTTGATGAGGACTTATTCCGTAGGGTGGTTGAAAAGGTAAGGGTGCGGTCAATGGTCGAAGTAGAGTTTGTGTTTAAGGCCGGGATTGAGATGAGGGATATTTTGGGGTAAATTTCTTAAAAAGGAAATATTTAATAGAAAGAGGAAATTTATACCTCCCTGTTTAATATAAAGATGTGATGTGACATTGGTTTGCTAATACCGTAAGTTGGGGGGGGTGACGAACGAGTGTCGCTAATCCGTTAGACGAAATCGTACGCATATGCCGAACTTCCAAGCCTAGATTTCTGGGGAAAGGATTTTTAGCTTTTTCGTATTAGGGTGATGAATTATGAGAATGGAGAGTTTTGAGATGATAACTATCAATGTAATTGGTAGAGTTTTGTTAGTTTGCTTATTATCCTTAGCATTATCTTTCTTGGCAAAGTTTGTTGCAAAGATCATTGGAATCGACATTAAAGATATCAAGCAGCGCACAAACCTAAAGTTCTTACTTCTTGCAGTTGTATTTAATCTTCTTTTTATCTTGGCAGTTGCTATTGTCTTAAAATTTGTAGACAGTAAGGATATGGGAGTATTACATTTCGGATTAGATAAGGCGGGTGTTCTTTTTTCGCTCGCTGCAATATTAATTACCTTTCTGCTTGCTTTTGGTTGTATATGGATTCTTCATATGAAAAATATTGTTTCTGTCAAATGGGTTTCACATTATTTGGCTAATACAAAGGACAGTTTGTTGAAAATATTTGGGTTTTCTGTTCTATTTATTGCCGCATTACAGGAAGAAGTAATGTTTAGAGGGTACCTTAACACGGTATTAAGCATTTATGGAGTACTAGATGCGATTATTTGGTCGTCAATAATCTTTACGGTATGGCATTTTATAACAAATAAAGTAAGCTTATTTCAGGCGATTGATTGGTTTTTAGGGGGCATTATGCTATTTTATGTTTACTTAATAAGCGGATCTATATGGGTAGCAGCTATAGTCCACTTTAGTCGTAATTTTGCAAATGTACTAGTTTTTAATATTGCAAACGGAAATTCTCTAACAATATTCGATAAACCCATACGTCCCTTTCATAAAACAATGTACACGATTACTCTTTCAGTAGTTATCATCATATTTACTTATTTGTATTACGGATATAGGTATATCTAACAATTGCTGTTGTTTATTTACTTACACAATTGATATATATAGATTGGTTGATTGGCTAAGTTCCCAGTTAAATTGTTCGAATATAGCCAGCGGTTTGCACGTTGTTGTTCAGTGAGTCGACTTCGAGGTTCATCTATATTTGAAGGGATGATTATTATGGCGGCAGAAGTAATAAGAGACAACCATTCAGAGCAAGTAATTGACCACTATAAAGGAGCGGACGAAAAGAATCGTCTCAAGGCAGGAATAGGACCATTGGAGTTCGCAAGAATGAAGGAATTGATATCGCAGTATTTACCTCCCGTACCCGGCGTGATATGCGATATAGGTGGAGCTGCAGGCGAGTACTCTTTTTGGCTTGCAGAAAAAGGTTATTCGGTACATTTGATTGATATTGTTCCAGCTCACATTAAACAGGCAAAAGAAAGGGCTGCGATTTCCGGGAAGGCAAAACCTGTTGAAATGAAGGTTGGAGATGCTCTGGATATGGACTATCCAAATAATTTTTTTTCGACGCTGCCTTTCTGGCAGGTCCTTTGTATCATCTAACCGATAGAAGAGATCGTGTAAATGCGTTGAGAGAAGCAAAAAGGATATTAAAGCCTGGAGGTATTTTAATAGCATACGGAATTACCCGTTATGCATCACTTATGGCTGGATTGCTTGATGGACGTATCTGGAATGAGGACTTCATGGAAATGCTTAGGAAGGAAATACCAACTGGAATTCATGAACGCTGTGGTAGTAATAATCCCAATGCAAGTTTATCTTCAGCATTTTTTCATCTTCCCAAAGAACTAAAGTATGAGGTTGGAGAGGCTGGGATGTGTATTGAAAAAATACTTGGTGTTCTGGGACCTGCATGGATGGCTAAGGACTTTGAGGAAAGCTGGCATGACGAAAATAGACGTGAAATAATTCTTGAAGTTGCACGACTAACTGAAAGCCAACCTGAATTGGGACCGAGGACAATGATAATTGCAAAAAAGCCTCTTGAGTAGTTGGTATGTGCATAGCATTATGTTATCTGACATCCTCAATCCCAACGAAGGCCACCGTAAGGCTCCGGTTTGGCATAATAGAATTTCGAATGATGAAGGAAATCGTACAACCTGCATCTTCTTTTGGTAAATCATTTTTATGGGCTGTCCTATTCAGAAAAGTTTAAGTAAAAGTTGGAGACTCCAACGTCATACAACCTATTAGCGATTTGCGATGTTCATTAGCACAAAAAGAGCCACAAAATAAGAATCAGTGGCTTAAAGCAGAAAATAATGCGGTAAAGTAATAGTGAACCTCATAAATCTCTAGAAGTTGCACTAAACCGTCTGCCGAGCTATAGCCTATATATCGGGATTCACAGTTTTTGTCGTCGTCCCACAATATTTTAGTGGGAGATGAGCTTCTGGGATATTGCTGGGGAGTGCCGGGCAACTGGCATATCGACTGAGACAACCTTGTATTAAATACAACTTTATCTGCATGGGAAGGAAAAATAGAATTAGATACGGTTACAGTTTTTGATATTAGCAACTGTGGTTTAAAATGTTTTAATCCCGAGAGATTCGGAAAAAGAGAATGTGAATATGACGGAATAGACTGCATGGGATTATACAAACTTCAAAGGGGATTTGAAGGGTACGTTCCAAAGATAGGCGTTGATGTACAAAGAATTTATCCGATGATTTCTGTATGGAATATCGGGTAAACGGCATCACTACGGTGACGATGAAATGCAACTAGGAGAAAGGAATGGGATTATGGAGAAAGAGCTTTAGAGAGTAATGAATTCTTATTCAAATTCAGCTCATCTTTATGACTTGGACAACCGTGGACTGGTAAAGGATGATATACCGTTCTATTTGGATTATGCTGCTAAAACTAGTGGTGGCAATATCTTAGAGTTGGCGTGTGGAACAGGTAGAATTACAATTCCTTTGGCCACGGATGAAAACAATGTGTGGGGAATAGATTTATCTGAAAACATGTTAGCCCAATTTAAGAGCAAATTGGAGGTATTACCACTAAAAATAGCTGAAAGAATTCACATTAGCAAAATGAATATGTTCTCGTTTGATCTCCATAAAAGATTTCCAATCAGTGAAAGGAGAGAAGTGCTGGCTTGGGGTTAGTACGAACGTATGAGATACTTTAATTATTTGACGAAAGAAGATAAGGATACCATCTTCTTTAAATTGCCGGAGCCTTTCGATAAAGAGACACCGCGAGCGATTCTTGCGTATGCGCTTGGGGCGACCTTATATATGCCTGGGACGAGAGAGAGTATAGCGGAAGATATTATTTCCAAAAAAAACACAGGACTAGTTTCAACTGTTTTCTGCTTAGAAGATTCGATTGGTGATGCTGAGGTGCCCTTCGCAGAAGAAAATCTAACGACCCAAATTAAGGAAATTTACAAGGCCTTAAATAATCAGGAGATTGAGTCCATTGATCTTCCACTTATCTTTATACGGGTTAGAACTCCGGAACAGATCCTAAGACTTATGGAGAAAATGAGAGACAGTGCGAAGATTATCACGGGTTTTGTCTTTCCGAAATTTACGTCCGCAAGTTATCAATATTTTGAAGTCATCAAGAGTATCAATGGTCTATCAACTGGGCCATTTTATGGAATGCCAATTATCGAAAGTCCCGAAGTTATATACTATGAATCACGTATGCAGGAATTAATGGAAACTAAGCGACTCTTAGATTCCTATCAGGACTTAGTCTTAAATGTCCGTATCGGGGCGACGGATTTTTCCGGTCTCTTCGGAATTCGCAGGGGCCCGGATGTAACCGTCTACGATATCACGGTGATACGTGATTGCATCGCCGATATTATTAATATTTTTGGACGAGCCGAAAGTGATTACGTGGTCTCTGGACCGGTATGGGAATATTTCTCAAATGGGGGGAGAGTGCTCAAACCTCAGCTTCGTAAGAGTCCATTTGAAGAATTCCACGGTACTAATGGGAGTAATGGAACCAAGATTAGAAGCCAGCTTTTAAATAAGTATGTTGATGGATTAATACGAGAGGTGATATTAGACAGAGAGAATGGAATTGTTGGGAAAACTATTATTCATCCGAGTCATATCATACCCGTTCAATCATTATACATCGTTGGGTACGAAGAATATTTGGATGCTTTGAGTATTCTTGAAAATAGCAACGGCCAGCAAGGCGTCCTGAAAAGCCACTATACTAATAAAATGAATGAAATTAAACCACATCACAATTGGGCCCAGAAAATCCTATTAAGAGCAAAGAATTATGGAGTGTTTCATGAACAACTCAATTTCATCAGTCTCTTCACCGAAGATGTACACGTATAATCTAAAAGGCCAAAGGGTCACGGTTAGGCTAACCAACAACCCCTTTGATCTCGATCCTCAGACCTTGTTTTCTCTAGCCGCAAGGAAGAACAAGAAACGCGGTTTTTTGTTTGTCAGTAAGGTGCTGGGCAAACATGTGCCTGTTGATCCGTTTGTCCCCCTACTCGCAGGGGCAACGCTGGCTGTTCAATTTCTTAGTAGAATTCATGGCGTGGAACATGTCGATACCCAAGCAATCATTCAATCCCTGAAGAGTAAGGAGGATACGGAAACAGTTTACGAAACCGTAATAAATAGACCGCTCATTTCCCTCCCAGAGGAGAGCTTATTTATAGGCTTTGCAGAAACAGCAACCGGTTTAGGTCACGCTGTGTTTAGCTTATTTGATAAGGCTTATTACCTTCACACAACTCGTGAACAAATACCCCTTTTGGCCTCGGAACTTAATTTTAATGAAGAGCATTCACATGCCGTGAATCATAGGTGCTATCCTCTTGACGTTAAATTTATAAGAACTCCAAAAACAATTATCCTAGTGGACGATGAGATAACGACTGGAAATACTGCGCTAAATATTATTCGAGCAATACATGCAAAATTTCCGAAGACTAATTACGTAGTCCTATCGTTTTTAGATTGGAGAACGGCTGAAGAACGAGCGAATTTTAGAAAGCTGGAGCAACAGCTTGGCGTAAGGATCCTAACTACTTCCCTTTTAGAAGGAGAAATAGCAGTCAGTGGTGACCCCGTTAACGAACATTCTGATCACTTAAAACACGTTGTGAGACCGGATATTTGTGAATCTCATGTTTATCCGGAATTGAAATTTCTTAACTTAATAAATCTGGTCCCGGTTGTTTCGGAAGATTCATCAGGCTACAAGAACGTTTCACCGTATCTATTGTTAACAGGGAGATTTGGGTTGTCCACTCTGGACAATCAGGAAATTCTGCCCTTAGCAAGGGAAATCGGCGAAGAATTAAAGTGCGATCGGATAGGTGAGAAGACACTTTGTTTAGGAACAGGCGAATTTATGTATTTCCCTATGCTCGTTTCAGCCTACATGGGGAAGGGAATAAGTTTTCATACCACAACGAGGAGTCCTATTTATCCATTTTCAACCCTCCAATACGGAATTCAAAGTGGACTATCCTTTGGAAATCCCGACGAACCCAGTACTACTAATTATGTTTATAACGTGCCCAATAAGTATTACGATGAAGTGTATGTGTTTTTTGAAAGGGAAGTAAGTAATGAACGATTAACTTCCATGTTAAATGCCTTTCGTGAGTTAGGCATACCACGTTTGGTATTGGTTTTTTGTGCTTCTTCAAATATCAAGGAAAAGGGGTGGCCGTAAGGTGATCGATAGAATCTCCACGAATCGTATTCCAGATCCCTTACCCATAGGAAGTTATAACCCTAAAGATGTCATCTTTTTACTTAAAAATCTTAATGGGTTATTGGTGGAAACCGATTTGCAAACACGAGAAAAAAATATCCAATCTGGCGGTCATTATTCGGAAATGCTTCCGATAGAATATGAGCCAACCAAGGAGTATCTTGATCTATTTCATCTGACGCTACGAGAGAGTGCTTCTAAAGTAGCGAAGGGTGTGGGGGTAGTAGCTGAGAGCATTTTAAAACGAAACGGCCCAAAGATGGTTCTGGTATCTCTTGCTCGAGCTGGTACGCCAATCGGAGTGTTAATTAAACGATATTTATTAGAAATTCATGATTTGGATTTACCTCACTACAGTATTTCAATCATTCGGGGAAAGGGCATCGATGAAAATGCTATCCTGTATATTATTCAAAATCACCCCGATGCTAAGATTCAGTTTATTGACGGCTGGACAGGCAAAGGTGCTATAACAAGCGTGTTGAGTCAGGCGTGCACTGAATTCCAAGTCAAATATGGGTACCAGTTAGATAATGACTTAGCAGTCCTTGCCGATCCTGGGTACTGTGTAAAAACTTTCGGCACTAGAGAAGACTTCTTAATCCCTAGTGCTTGTTTAAATTCAACCGTTTCTGGGTTAGTCAGTCGAACAGTCTTTCGTCCTGATCTTATCGGAGAGCATGAGTTTCATGGGGTAAGATTTTATAAAGAGCTACTGAAAGAGGAGGTTTCAAATCTCTTCGTCAACACAATTTCTGCAAAATTTAAACCCCTCGAATTACAACACTTGGGTGTTGACGCTAGGGACAATCAGGTTGAGGTTAATGATGAGGTCGAGGTGACCTGGCAGGGGTTGAAAGCGTTAACGCAAATCAAGAAAACGTTCGGAATAACGGATATTAACTTTATTAAACCAGGCATTGGAGAGACAACAAGGGTTCTCTTAAGGCGGCTACCGGAAAGGATCCTAGTAGACCATATGGAAAATCCGAACTTAAAACATATTCTTCTGCTGGCAAAAGATAAAGAAGTTCCGGTTGAGGAGTATCCTGATCTAACGTATTCGTGTTGCGGACTTGTGAAGCAGCTATGATGGAGGAATACAATGTTATTTGCCAGCGATCTCGACCAAACCTTAATCTATTCGCACAAAACGTTGATTAACCAAGAGATTGATCATCAAATTCGACCAGTCGAAAGGTTGGAAGATCGATTTATTTCCTTTATGACTCAAAAAGCCTTAAGTGTGCTCAAGGAAATTGCTCAGAGGGTTCTTTTTGTGCCGGTAACCACTCGGACTAAGCTTCAATATCGGCGGATTAATTTTCTTGGCAACGACATAACACATCAATACGCTGTAACCAGTAATGGAGGGACAATCTTTTCTGAGGGTAGAGAAGATGAGGGCTGGGCTCAACTTATCTTAGCAGGAAGAGATAAGTGTTTGGCGGCGCAGGATTTAATCCATAAATTTGATGAAATCTCGCACTCTTCCTGGGTGATCAAGGATTCGGGTAAGTTAGCTGATAATCTATTTTATTATTGTTTAATCGAACGAGAAAAGATTCCCTTATCGGAGTTGGCATCTTTCAAACTTTGGGCGAACGATAATCACTGGGAGCTATCGATTCAAGGGAGAAAACTATATCTAGTTCCCCAGAATGTCAATAAAAAAGCAGCCATCCAATATATCAAAGAAAAAGAAGGCATAAGCCGTGTTGTCGCGGCAGGGGATTCGTTACTCGACTTAGATATGCTTAATGCTGCGGATCTTGCCCTTGCCCCTGCGCATGGCGAACTATATTCGCTTTATTTGCAGGGAATTTCAGGCTTGGATAAGATCAAATTTACGCAAAAAAGCGGAATCGAAGCAGCCGAGGAAATTTTAGAGAGTGTACCGTGGTTTTCCAAGCAGAAAGTTGTATAATAATCTCGTTTGAAGTAGAATGTATTTGTGGTAAACAATGGTATATGAGGAAGAGCAAATCAAGTAAGGATAAAACGTTTAAAATGTGAAATATATGTGAACATTATTGACAGGGATTTTTCTGAAGCATTCATATGATATCATACAAATATGAGGGACATAGGCAAATTTTAAATGTGTAGAAAAAGTAAAAATAGTTTTATTCTAAATAAAGGGGGATTACAATGGCAACGATTAGCTTACAAAAAGGACAAAAGATTGATTTAACAAAAGGAAATCCTGGATTATCGAAAATTACGGTTGGCTTAGGTTGGGATGAAGTAGCAAAACCAAAATCGGGTGGTTTTCTAGGTAGCCTTTTTGGAGGAGGACCTTCTGCTGCGGCAATCGATTGCGATGCGTCTGCCGTTCTCTTAGATTCACAGGGTAAGCTGTCCAAGAAAGATCGGTTAGTCTATTTTGGAAATCTCCAAAGTGGCGACCAAAGTGTGAAACATAGCGGGGACAACCTTACTGGTGCTGGTGAGGGGGATGATGAGCAAATTCAAGTGGATTTAAGCAAAGTCCCGAGTGATGTCCATAAGATTGTTTTTGTCGTGAACATTTACGATTGTATTAAACGTAAACAGGACTTTGGTCTTATTGCCAATGCCTTTATTCGAGTTGTAAATCCAGTTAATAATCACGAATTCTGTCGATATAATCTAACTGAAAGTTATGCAGGTAAAACGAGTTTAGTGGTTGCTGAGGTTTATCGTCATAACAATGAATGGAAAATCTCTGCGATAGGCGAAGGGACGAATGATGGATCCTTAAGTGAACTCGTCCGTCGATATCAATAATTTATTGTAAGGGAGATATCTACAATGGCAATTAGTTTACAAAAAGGACAAAAGGTCGATCTTACCAAATCAAATCCTGGTCTTACAAAAATAGTCATTGGTCTTGGTTGGGATATCAACAAGTATGATGGTGGAAAAGACTTTGATTTAGATGCCTCTGTATTTATGTTGAATCCCGAAGGAAAAGTTGCAGATGAAAAGAATTTTGTTTTTTTCAATAACCCGAAGAGCCCTGATGGTTCAGTGACGCATACTGGCGATAATCGTACTGGTGCTGGGGAGGGGGATGATGAACAGATCAAAGTTGACCTAGCTTTAGTTTCTAGCAGCGTTGCCAAGATCACCTTTGGGATTACGATCCATGAGGGTAAAGAGCGCAATCAGAACTTCGGGCAAGTATCCAATGCCTATGTACGCGTTTTAAATGAAGCATCTGGTGAGGAACTAATTCGTTATGACCTCGGAGAAGACTTCTCTATTGAGACAGCAATTGTCGGTGGCGAGCTTTATCGCAGCAATAATGAATGGAAGTTTAATGCGATCGGAAGTGGTTATCAAAACGGCCTAGCTGGACTATGCAAAGATTTCGGGTTAGACGTATAATTCGATGCACGATGCACGATGCACGATGCACGATGCACGATGCACGATGCACGATGCACGATGCATGGATTTCTAAACTTCGAATGCGGACTTTGTTAGATAGTTAATGCCTAAAATAAAGTAAAGGAAGTGTTTTTATGGCGGCGGTAATAAGTTTAGAAAAAGGACAGAAGATTGATCTTACCAAGGGGAACCCCGGGCTATCAAAGATTATTGTTGGCCTAGGGTGGGATACGAATAAATATTCTGGTGGGTCCGATTTTGACTTAGATGCCTCTGCATTTTTAATTGATAAAAATGGCAAAGCTGGCGGTATCGAAGATTTTATTTATTACAATAACCTTGTCGGCGGAAACGGTTCAGTAAAACATACAGGTGATAATCTCACTGGTGAAGGTGAGGGAGATGATGAACAGATCAAGGTTGATCTATCACTTGTACCTGCGCATGTTGACAAAGTTGCTATTACAGTCACAATTCATGAGGCCGTGCAAAGAGCGCAGAACTTTGGCCAAGTAACGAATGCTTTTGTACGCGTTGTCAATGAAACCGACGGAAAAGAAGTCATTCGCTATGATTTAGGGGAAGACTTTTCTGTTGAAACTGCCTTAGTCGTTTGCGAACTTTACCGTCATCAAGGGGAATGGAAGTTCAATGCTGTGGGTAATGGTTTTTCAGGTGGTTTAAGCGCTCTATGTTCGAACTATGGTCTACAAGTAGGTTAGTTTCGTTTGATTGAAGAGGCGCTCCATATTTGGACGCCTCTTTTTATGCCTAATTTGAAAGAGAATTATTTTGATAATACAAGAAACAACATAATTTTAAAACTTTGATAAGTGTCAGAAGAAGTCTTCCACTTCTATAAGCGGAAGACTTCTTCTGGCACAATTCATTATAAACCACAGAACACCTTAGCGAAGCGAGTTCGCTAATCTTTAATAATGAAATAATAGCTAAAATATATCGAAATGTGGCGATATTTGTTTTTATTTATGGCAGCAAGACTTTTCTTGATGTTTGATATTTAGGGATTTTTTGCTTATGATGTACTGGGCATATATATAGTAATCACATAGGATTAAATGGTGGAATGACTAAATCGCAAGGATACATAAATGGGGATCAGGGGGAAAGTATCAATGGTTAATAAGGGGAGCCAATCAGTTCGTCAATTATTAATGAGCTTAAGTATTGCATTGGCAGTAGTGGGACTCATCTTGGGAACAATTTTAATTTCTCGAGGTGGGGAATGGATTACATCAGGATTACGATTCTTTACTGAAGCTGGAGCGGGACTATCACTGACTTGGAAATTGGATGGGCTAACGGTGTTCTTCCTTTTTATTTTGCTCTTGGGGCAAGGCTTATCGTCGCTCTATGCACTTGGATACCTCAAAGAATATGAAGAAAAGAAGAAGTCTCTTTGGTCCTTTCATGTGTGCTGGTTATTATTTCTTGGCAGTATGTTCGGTGTATTGCTAGCGGATGATGGCTTCACCTTTTTATTGACTTGGGAAATGATGTCCTTGTTCTCATTTTTCTTAGTTCTCTATGAACATGAAGACCCTCAAAATCGCAAGGCCGCTTACATATACTTAGTAATGACTCATGTTGCTACGGTCTTTTTAACTTCAGCAATCTTATTTCTATATACCAAGACTGGAAGTTTTGCTTTTGAAGTATGGACTGGCGTGGTTCCATCACTTTCCACGATCCAGCTTAATTTGATTTTTCTCGCTTTCTTTATTGGCTTAGGGACGAAAGCTGGTTTTGTTCCGTTTCATATTTGGTTGCCTTATGCCCACTCGGCTTCACCAAGTCCAGTATCCACTCTAATGTCTGGGGTTATGGTAAAAGTTGCGCTCTATCTCTTTATTAGATTGGTTTGGTTGACGTTGGGCCCTGGCCCGGTTTGGTGGGGTTGGTTATTTTTGCTGATCGGAGCACTATCTGCACTGGTGGGGATACTATCTGCTTCTGTGCAGTCAGATCTTAAAAAATTACTCGCTTTTTCCACGATAGAAAATGTCGGAATCCTTGGTATGGCATTAGGCAGCGCCTTTCTTGCAAGATCCTGGAATAATTCTTGGGCTATAGATTTAGCGTTTATTGCTTTCTTCTGGCATACGTTGCAACATATGCTTTTCAAGTCTCTACTTTTTATGGGAGCAGGGAATATCATCCAGGCAACGCATACACGAAACCTTGAGCGATTGGGCGGATTGCTCAAACGAATGCCGAAGACGGGACTTGGAGCGCTTATTGGAATCATAGGTATAACGGCCTTACCTCCTCTAGGTGGTTTCTGGGGGGAATTTATGCTTTTTCAATCTCTATGGGTGAATACATCTTATCTTACAAATGGCTGGAGTAAAGTCTTTTTGCCTCTGGCGATTGGAATTCTCGCCTTGGTTGGTGGATTATCTATGGCCACATTTGTAAAGTGGTTTGGGATTTCCTTCCTTGGACAGGCCCGCTCCCCAGTGGCAGAAGATGCTAAGGAAGTACACCCTGCTCAATATATTGCACCCTTAATAGTTGGCGGGTTAGCGGTCTTAAGTGTACTTTGGCCTACTGCGACGTTAGCCTTAATCGACTTGCCCCTTTCTGTTTTGAGAACCGGTGGCGCGGTTGGAGTACTGTCAACCTTCGAGGCACCGCTTAACCTGTCCTCTATCTATCTAATCCTGCTGATTCTTCTAACGATGATCGTTGTGATTTTAAGTAAACGAGGGATTCGGAGAGTTACGGCAACTTGGAATTGTGGTCAGCCCTTAACTAAAAGTATGCAATATACTGCCGGCGGATTAACAAATCCCATTCGAGTCCTTTTTACTAAAGTGTTGGGTTCGCATCGGCTTGTGGAAGGGGATTTTGCTGGAACACGTTACAGTCTGCGTTCTTTGACGTACGAAGGGAGAATCAAAGAAGTCTTTGAGGATATTTTCTATCGACCAGCGATACGCGGGTTGCTTTGGTTGTCTTCTCGAATCCTCAAACTACAATCGGGGAGCATCCATTTGTATTTAGGCTACCTATTAATTACGGTCGTCGTCGTTTTGATTTTAGGACGTTAGGAGAGAAGAGATGGACGGATTATTCATGATACTAACCCATCTTTTGATGGGTTTGGGACAGTTGGCCTTGATCTTAGTTGCCGCTCCGCTTCTTCAAGGTTTTATTAAAAAAAGTAAAGCGTTTTGGCAGATGCGCCAGGGCCCACCAATCCTTCAACCATACCGAGATTTACGGAAGTTGTTGAAGAAGGAGGAACTAATCTCGGAACATGCTTCCTGGATCTTTCTGCTGACGCCGCGGATCGCTCTAGCTGCCACATTAATGGCGGGGCTCGTTATTCCAAATGCTTGGGGCTGGGCGCCTTTAAGCGGCTGGGGGACTCTCTTTTTATTTGGAGCAAGCCTTGGTTTAGTGCGCTTGTTTTTAACCCTTTCGGGTTTAGAGGGGGCCGGAGCGTTCGGCGGGATGGGTTCGAGCAGAGAACTCTTTATGGGCTTATTAACCGAACCTGCTTTGCTTCTAGGACTCATCGTCTTAGCATTTATAACTGGGACAACCTCCCTCCAAGGGATCACGGTTGGATTGCAAGATGTATCCCCTCTGTTTATACCCCGAATATTGGTTTTAATAGCCTTAGGGATGGTAAGTATTGCGGAGATGGGACGGATACCCATGGACAACCCGGATACACATTTGGAATTAACTATGATTCATGAAGGGATGTTGTTGGAGTATTCGGGGACTTCGCTGGCTCTGTTGAGTTTTGCTGAACAGGTCAAACAACTCTTACTAATTAGTTTATTGGCCCAAATCATCTGGCCTAGCGGGTTGATCTCGGTTAATGTTGGGCTCTTAGGGATGCTCTTGGCCTTGGGTTTTGCTGGAGTAAAAGTAGCTGTCTTAGGATTCTTCTTTGCTACAGTGGAGAGTCTCTTTGTTAAGAGGCGGCTTTTCCGAGCTCCTCATTATTTAGCAACAAGCACTGCTTCCGCCATTTTGGCATTAATTTCACTTTGGATTATAAGGGGGCAGATTTAAATGATAGGCATTTCTGATAACGGACTAAATTTAGTACTTCTTGTGCTAATGACCAGTGGACTGATCATGGTCTATAGTGCCCGGGTGAAAAAAGCCTTGAATTGGTGGACACTACAAACCGTTTTCGTCTCGCTTCTTCTGATAGCAGAAGGTTTTCATAACAATGCATTAGAGGTTATCATATTTGGCGTGCTGTTATTAATTGCTAAGGCTGGGATTATTCCCATAGTTCTACGACGCGTTTTGAAAGAGTCAAAGACTGAGTGGGTGGGCGAAATCTATTTAAAACGTACTTCCTCGTTAGTAGTTGGGGGCGGCTTAACGCTTATGGCTTATATGGTGACACAACCCTTGATGGCACTGCCACAGCAGGCATTTAGAAGCGGTTTAGCCGTCGCGATAGCACTAATTTTCTATGGCCTTTTGCTTATGATGACCCGTAAGGTCGCAATAGCTCAAGTTTTGGGAATCTTACTCATAGACAATGGGATATTCCTAGCAGGATTTTTTCTAACCCAAGGCATGCCTTTGTTAGTGGAATTGGGGGCAGCGTTTGACATTCTCATAGGAATTGTCATTATTGGAATTTTGTCTAAACAAATGCTGGAAAATTATGATTCGCTTAATGTTGATCACATGAGGTCATTGAAAGGATAGTATGCGATGTTTATTGGAGTGGCGGTAATCGCGGCAGTAGGAATGCTATTTTCGGCAAAGGATACCTATTTAAGACTTTTGAACAGCGTGGCTCTTGTGCTGTTAACGTTGAGTGGAGGATGGACCATAAGACAAACATTAAGCGCTGGGTCTTACGTGGATAGCTCGGGCCTTTTTTATTGGGATGCTCTGAGTGCCTTGCTTCTTAGTGTCATTATCATTATTGCTATTTATGTTATTTTATTTTCGTTTGGATATATGGAAGACGAAGTCCGTGAGAAGAAATTACCGAGAACCAGATTGAAGTGGTACTATTTCTGGGTATGGATGTTTATGGCGACAATGCTCTTAGTGGTAAGCACTCCGAATATGGGCATCGTTTGGGTAGGTATTGAGGGGACAACCTTAGCCACGACTCTCTTGGTTGGTTTCTATCGGAACAAGCAAGCGATTGAAGCTGCTTGGAAATATGTGATTTTATGCGTCGTCGGTATTAGTTTCGCTTTACTGGGAACAATGTTGCTTTTTGCGTCTGCTGCGCCGCTCCTGGGACAGAGCTTAAGCGCATTGGATTGGCGAATGCTCCCAACAGTAGCGAGTCGGTTAGACCCAACTTTATTTCGACTTGGCGTCTTGTTTGCGATCGTTGGCTATGGAACAAAGGTGGGTTTTGCTCCTATGCATGCTTGGCTCCCTGATGCCCATAGCCAGGCACCTTCACCGGTCAGTGCCTTGTTATCTGCAGTTTTACTCAACTGTGCTTTGTACGCTATTTTGCGTTGGTACAGTCTAGCTCGTCTGACCACTTTGGGTCCGGATTTCGTAGGGACGATACTTATGAGCTTCGGATTTTTATCGTTAGCGCTCATGGCAGGGTTTATCTTATTGCAAAAAGATATAAAGCGATTGTTGGCCTATTCGAGTGTTGAACACATGGGAATCTTAGCGATAGGTTTTGGGTTGGGCACTAAGGAAGCTGTCTGGGGTGCATCGTTACATCTCTTGCTTCATGGCCTAACTAAGGCAAATCTATTCGTCATTATTGGGCGATTGGTACAAAAGACGGGAACAAGGCAAATTTCTAGGATCCGTGGAATCTTTAAGGTCTGGCCTTATACCGGGTTAATCATGGTTCTTGGATTATTGGGCATTACTGGAACGCCTCCGTTTGGAACGTTTCGTTCAGAAATAATCATCTTGTCTGGTCTATTTAAAACGGATCATCCAATACTGGGCTTTTTAACCATTTTATTTTTAACAGTGATCTTTGCGGGGTTTCTCTATCATTTCCTTCAGATGCTTTATGGGAAGCCAACTGACCGGCAACAGCCTGAAGAGAGAGTTAGTACACTTGTTCTGGCAATTCCTCTTTTAGTAGTCCTTTTCTTAGGCTTGTTCATTCCCCAAAGCCTGAATCAGGCACTAAATCAGGTCGTCAAAGTGATATTGGGAGGAGTTTAGGATGCTAGGCTTACAGGAGTATTTACAGAATTTTCATAGTAGTCCAGGCATTGAACTTATAGAGTGGGAAAAACACGAGGGGATTTTCGACGTGCCCCCTCGTGATCTTCCAGAAATATTGACCTATTGTTTAGCTATGAAGCCGCGTCCAATTTGGTTAACGCATGTTGTCAATGATGAGCGGCAGTTGGGGCGTGGATTTTGTCTTTATTTAGTTCTCCATTTTCCAGGTAAGGATTTTTCACTGACTCTAGTCACCAAAGGAATTAAAGATGAATTCCCATCGCTCGCCTTGATCTTTCCGGCACTGAACTGGTCAGAGAGAGAGGCCCAAGATCTCTTCGGGCTACAGGCAGTCGGACATCCTGACCCGCGCTCTTTGGTCTTACATCCAGGTTGGCCGAGTGGATTCCATCCTTTGCGTAAGGATTACAAAGCAGGGAATGAACGCAAGGAGTTTAAACGGGCTCCTCTGGTGTTCCCAGAAATGCATGGGGAAGGAATCTTTCAGGTTTCAGTGGGCCCGATTCATGCCGGAATCATTGAACCAGGACATTTTCGATTTTATGCTATTGGAGAACCAGTTCTGCATTTAGAAGCTCAACTCTTCTATACGCATAAGGGGATTGAGAAGCTCCTCGAAGGAAGAAGTATTGAAGATGGCTTGCGCATCATTGAACGAGTTTGTGGTGTATGTGCTCTAAGTCATGGTCTTGCTTATTGCGAGGCTGTGGAAAAACTTACTAATGTGGAAGTTCCCCGGTCGGTTTTATTATGGAGAACGATACTCGCTGAATTAGAACGGACTTACAACCATATTGGAGATATAGGTAATATGTGTGCGGGAGCAGGCTTTGCCCTTGGTAACGGCAATGGTTCTCAAAACAAAGAAAAGCTCCAACGTCTAAATTTGGAATTCTTCGGTCACCGATTCTTACGGGGTGTGGTAGTTCCTGGAGGAATGAAGTTAATACCCGGGGCCCAAGATAGTCAAGCCATTCTGAACCGACTACTTGAACTATCCGATGATTTTGAAGAATGGATACCCTTGCTGCTGGAACATGACGGTTTTAGACAGAGGGCTGTCACTACCGGAATATTAAAGACGGAAAATGCTATTGAATTGGGAGTTACAGGGCCAGCTGCACGTGCTTCAGGCATACCTAATGACTGGAGAGAACTCCATGCCCACCTTCTTTATCCCGAACTTAAGGTAAAATCAATAGTTGAACATGGTGGAGATGTTTGGTCAAGGTTAATGGTACGGGTAAAGGAAACTAGAGAGAGTTTTCGATTCCTTAATACTTTACTGCGCGAAGCGATGAAGGGACCAGAATTCGCTTACGAAAACCCAACCTCCATTCCTTTCGAAAAAATCAGACCAATGTTTCCCACTTGGGGATGTGTAGAGTCTCCCAGAGGAACAGATGTTATTTGGCTCATGCTGGATGGCGAAGGTAAAATATACCGTTGCCGGGTTCGATCTGCCAGCTATGCCAACTGGCCTGCTGTACCTCTCACGGTACCGGGCAATATTGTACCAGATTTCCCTTTAATCAATAAGAGTTTCGAATTGTGTTATAGTTGTTGTGACCGCTAGGCATATGAAAGAAAATAACGAGTCAACGATGCCATGGATATTTTGCGTCAGACAAGGAGGTATGTTTACCTCATAGTGGGGCTATTAGGTAAACATGCCGACGCAGTATGACACGAAATAGACTGGCATACTGACTTGTTATTTTCTTGAGTGTGCCTTAACCGAAAAGGGGAGATATCATGTTGAATTTGCTGCTCCGAAAGTTACATATGGGACGTCTTACTGAAAAGGGCGGAAATTCGCCGACAGCGCAAATATCGTCTGATTTACCAGCGAGTTTCAGGCAGTCTCTTCAGATTCGGCACCTCGATTGTGGTTCATGTAACGCCTGTGATTGGGAAATGACGGCCTTAAGTAATTCTCTTTATGATCATCAGCATTTCGGAATTGATTTCGTGGCATCACCCCGTCATGCGGATCTTTTGATGTGCACTGGACTGGGTTCTACACACTTATTGAATGCTGCCCATGAAGCCTATGAAGCGATGGCCAACCCGAAATGGGTCATGGCAGTTGGAGATTGTGCCATCACTGGTGGGATATTTCAGGGAACGTATGCCAGTGAAGGAGGGATAGGTGGGACTTTACCTGTGGATTTTAAGGTTCCGGGGTGTCCACCTTCGCCAGATAATTTGATCAAGGCCTTGTTGAGGGTTATGGGGAAGTAGGAGGAAGTGTCTTAGCACGTTCGCACACGTTCGGAGGAAGTGTCTTAGCCCAGTCGCACACGTTCCATCGCTATTCGCTTGTCGCTCCGGCTAAACCGCATAACCTCTGGGCTTTCTGCATGTGCGACCAATGCGGTTCTTCACGCCTGATCGACTGCGCTCATTAACGCGATTCCTCTCTCCGTGCTCCCTAAGCTAAGACACTTCCTCTGGCTTGGGTGGACGTGGGGTGGAACGATGGTGAGAGCTCTTGGGGGGCTGTTTGCGCCAGGGTGCAAAAGCGCGACATCAGGACGTAAGTCGGGGAAGGTTCTTAACTTGCTTTCTCTTGGAACGACGGCGGATGGCATATAGGGTATATGCAAGTCTGGGGGCGGTTCTTAAAGGGCGCAATCGGGCGGTTAATCAATGGACAAAATTTTGAGGGGGGACCTTTTTGGGGGTCCCCCTAGAAGTACCATGGTATAATAGAGTATCAACACGAATCAACCTGCAAGAGAAAGCAAATAACCTACGAAGTTCTCGGATATAACAGAGAGGGGTTAGAGTAGTGCGTGTAACGGTTAAACTATTTGCATCGTTTCGTGATGGTCGCTTTAAAGTTGAAGAGAGGGACCTTCCGGATGAAAGTCAGGTTCTTGATGTCTTAGAACCTTTGAGAATTATACCAGAGGAGATTGCCATTTGCCTAGTTAACGGGCGGAATGTTAATGAAAAGCACGTCTTGAAAGATGGAGATACCGTTGCACTCTTTCCACCTGTGGGAGGAGGTTAAATGACATAAAAAGGAGATCCAGTAATATATAAATGATCACGAAAGGTGAGATGGAACATGGGAAACAGTAATGAGTTATTTAAGGTCAAAACGTTGGCTGAGGCGATCGATTCATTAAAACCCTATGTTCACTCATTTTATCAGCGCGTCGAAAAGATTCCATTGGCTGATTCACTGGGACGTATTCTTATTCAGGATATCCCTGCAACCTGTGCTATACCTCATTTTCGCAAATCTACAATGGATGGGATGGCAGTTCGAGCTACAGATACGTTTGGAGCCAGTGAAAGCATGCCTGCGTTGGTAAAATGTTTTGGGGAAGTACGGATGGGGGAGGCTCCGACGGAAGCGTTGGGGCAGGGGACAGGAATACTAATGCCCACAGGGGGAATGCTTCCTGAGGGAGCGGATGCTGTCGTAATGATTGAACATCTCGAACACTTTGGAGAGGAACTCTATGGTGTAACTAAGGCTGTTGCACCCGGGGAAAATCTTATTGACATTGGAGAAGATGTAACCGTAGGCGAAGTCATTCTTTCGCAATTTACACGAATTAGGGCTCAAGAAATGGGACTCCTAGCCTCCCTTGGGCAAATAAACGTCCCGGTGTTGCCCCGTTTTCGCGTCGGGATTCTTTCGACAGGGGATGAAATTATTCCTCCAGATCAAGAACCTCTACCGGGTCAGTCAAGGGATATTAATGGCTATACCCTGCTTGGACAGGCCCTAGCGAGTGGCGCCGAGGCCCATCATTATGGTATTGTGAAAGATGACCTTGAAGAACTCCGCACAATGCTTACTCGCATGTTAAAGGAAAATGATATAGTTTTACTTTCAGGCGGAAGCTCTGTAGGGACACGTGACCTGTCTGCTCAGCTAATTGGTGAGCTAGGAGAGCCTGGACTACTTTTCCATGGTCTAGCGCTTAAACCTGGTAAGCCCACAATCGGTGGAGTAGTGGATGGCAAACTGATTTTTGGACTTCCTGGACACCCTACCTCTGCAATGGTCGTTTTTGACGCAATCGTCCGCCCGTGGTTGGATGGGTCTGCGTTACACCCCCAGATCGATCCTCTTCCCAAGGGTAAGTTAACCCAGAACTTATATTCAGGAAGTGGTCGAGAGGAATTTGTGCGTATACGCCTTATACCAAAAGGAGAAGGTTGGCTGCTTGAACCGATTCGAGGAAAATCCGGCTTAATCCGGACGATGGTACTGGCAGATGCTATAGTTCACATTCGCCTAGATACTGAGGGCATAGAAGCAGGGAAAGATGTATCTTTCCGGCCTTTGAGGTAAAATATAGAAAACTGCTTGGAAACGGGAGGCAAAGGAAACGTGGAACGTCAAATATATCTTGAAAACAAGGCTTGGCAAGAGGGTCTGGCTTTGATGATGGAAAAACTTGCTGGGCGCTGTGTGCCGAAAAATGAGTCTTTGGATGTACGCTTATCGCTGCATAGAATCACTGGGGCGATCATTCGAGCCAAAAGAAGCTCTCCTCATTTCTCGGCTTCGGCGATGGATGGATATGCCATTCGTGCCAAGGATACTCACGGGATATCTGAGCGGGAGCCTCGTTGGTTAGAACTCGGAGCTCAAGCGATTCAAGTTGATACAGGGGACCCTATCCCTGAGGGGATGGACGCCGTCGTCATGCTAGAAGAAGTCTTGGAATTGGGTGAGGGCGGAATCTTACTACAAGCTCCTGTCGTACCATTGAAGCATGTTCGGCCAGTAGGAGAGGACATTGTTGAAGGGGAAGTGCTTCTCCCAATTCACCATCGCATACGCCCCCAAGATCAGGGAGCGTTATTGGCGGCTGGGGTTTTGGAGGTAGAAGTTCGCTCTAAGCCACGGGTGGGGATTATGCCGACGGGCGATGAAATCCGTCCACCAGAGACGACCCTTCAAGTGGGAGATATTGTGGATAGTAATTCCACAGTTCTGGCGTCCTTAGTGGAGGAATGGGGCGGATCTGCGACGATTTGGCCGATCACACCGGATCAACCGGAGCGGCTAGAAGAAGCTATTCTGGAAATGGCAACGTCTCAGGATATTCTGGTTATCATCGCAGGATCCTCACAAGGACGGGATGATTATACATCTCAAATGGTTGAGAAGTATGGGACTCTTTATCTGCACGGTGTAGCAATTAAGCCGGGTAAACCAGTTGTCTTAGGAGAAGTTCAAGGGAAACCCACGTTTGGCATCCCTGGTTACCCAGTGTCCGCCTATCTGACGGCACATTTATTCTTGGAGCCTTGGGTCAAGCATTTGCAGGGTTTAAGTAAAGACTCACAGACTACGCTGAATGCTGTAATCAGCAAGAAAGTCTTTTCCTCGTTAGGCAGTGAAGAATTTGTACGGGTTAAAGTGGGGAGAGTCGGAGAACGCTGGGTTGCTGCCCCTTTGAGTAGAGGCGCAGGCGTAACGATGAGTCTGGTACGAGCGGATGGGATGCTGCGGGTTCCTCGCTTACAGGAAGGGTTTCATGAGGGGGAAACGGTACCCGTTGAGCTATTACGGCCCGTTTCGGAGTTAGAGGAAACTCTCGTATGCATAGGATCCCATGATCTGACGTTGGATGTATTAAGCAGTCATATGAAGGCAAGGGGGGGGCAAGGCGGCATTGCCTCAGCTCATGTAGGAAGCCTAGCTGGAATTCTGTCTCTACGCAAAGGGGAGGCCCATTTCGCGGGGATTCACTTGCTCGATCCGGATACAGGGGAGTACAACCGCTCATATTTACAACGTTTTTTACCGGGTAGAGAACTTTCCTTGATGAATTTAGTATATAGAACCCAAGTCCTTATTGTGCCGAAAGGAAACCCACTAAATATTAAGACTCTAGCGGATTTAGTCAAGCCAGGCATTCGATTTATCAATCGTCAGGGCGGGTCCGGTACGCGAGTGCTTTTCGATTATCTACTCCAGAAGCAAGGCCTAACCAAAGAACAAATTTTGGGGTATGAACGGGAAGAATTTACCCACTTAGCTGTTGCCGTCGCGGTTGACTCGGGAGCAGCTGATGTAGGACTAGGAATTCAAAGTGCTGCAGAAGCTCTAGGGCTGGATTATGTGCTAGTTGGAGAAGAACGGTATGATCTGGCGATTCCCCGGGAATATCTGGAGGAACCCCGGATAAAGGCAATGATTGCTGTGGTTCAAAGTAAAGCTTTCCAGGAGGATGTACTTGCGCTTGGTGGGTATGATGTGCGAGATACGGGTGTAATTTACGATTAAGGAGGAAGTGGGGGACGCAAGTCGTGGACGGTTCTTGACTTGCATTCAACGGATCAATTTTGAAGGAGATTCCCAAAATGATTATTAGAAAAGCTACAATAGATGATTACGAGGGACTACTTGAAATTTACGCAGAAATAGATGAATTTCATCGGTTGAATCACCCAGAACTTTTCATACATCCAGAGGGAATTTCTAGATCGATTGATTTTATTGATGATTTAATTAATAGTAACGATATGGAACTTTTTGTTGCCGAAGAGGATTCTAAAATCATTGGCCTAGCGGAGTGTTTCCTTGTAAAAGCGCCAGACTTCCCAATTGTTAAAAAGAGACAATGGGTCCAATTAGACAATATTGTAGTAAAGCGGGATTTTAAACATCAAAATGTAGGTTCATCTCTCCTAAATGAAGTGACTCAATGGGCAAAAAGTAAGAACAGCGATGGAATTGAATTAAAAGTATATTCTTTTAATACGAATGCTATTAGGTACTATACAAGAAATGGCTTTGCGGATTTAGCGAAGATAATGTTTTTAAACTTGGATAATTAGAGATGTAACGGAAGAATGTTGCACATCATGAATCTCATGATGTGCTGTACCGTTGCCAGCCGATAAGGCCGTAGACGAGGAAACTAATGCTTGTTATTAACATCGCAAGTCGTAATTCCTAAGACATCACTAACAGGGCAATAACGAATCGAACCTGTTATTATCGGCACGAGACCAATAAGCCCCCACCAGCTTCTGAAGTATACACCTAAAAGAACGATCACTACGCCGATTACAATTCTAACAATTTGCTCGGTTATACCAACATTACATTTCATTTTAATCACCTCTCAAGTATATTGTCCAATTTCGCTGACATTTGATGCTTAAAGTTGCGTCAATGTCCATCACTATCCTCCCGACTGCTACCAACGACCCGAATAAGAGTATTTTGGATAACCACCGTTTGTCGACTAGTACCCACCAGATAGCATAGGAAATGGCGATGAGGGCGAGCAAACTCCACCATTGGATAGAGAAATTCCCCCAACCTTGACGTTGGAATTTGACCTTTAATCGAATATGGGGGTAGTATAGCTAATCGAAGCAATGCAAACTTGGAGTCACTTAAATTTGCCTATTTCTTCGTATCTTTCTTTCTTGAGTCCCATTTGAGTCTTAGTAGTGAGCTTACCACCTTGAAACATTAACTGAGCATTAGCGTTGCCCCACATACTTCCCCCGCCTTTGAACTGATATGTTACGGTGTAAAACGGATAGCCAGGAGTGCCTGTTTCAGAGACTATTTCACCAGTTGAACCAACAATTTCAGTTACTTGTTCGTAAGTCATACCATTTTTAATTTGTTCGAATTCATCCATAGACATCTCAGGTAGATTCTTTGATGATAAAGGGTATTGGGCTGTAACCTTCATCGATGATGCAGAGTCAGGTGTCTCCTTTGTAGCTACTGCGGTTCCGCATCCTAGTAACGCAAACATAAGCCCAATTGATAATAAGCAGGAGATTTTTTTCATTTTCTTCAAACCTCTTTCTTAATGTTATTTACTTACTATCACCTCGCACCGATAACAATTTATCGGCAAAGAGTTTAGCCAAAATTACTATTAATATATAAATTGCAAACGAATAACTGTAATGCCAAGAAATTAGTTGGTATTGTTTTATGTACACTGCTAGTGGCTCAATAACAAATGCTAAAGCTAGGGTAACGATTGTACTTGCCAACAGGAATTGCTTCCAGGCAAGGTAGCGCTGATAGATTATCATGTAAATAATAGGCACTAAGATAAAATCTACGGGAAAAAGCAACGGAATTTGTGGAAGTATTCTTAAAGTGTAATTCCATAGAAGTAACTCTGAACCCATTACATCAAGAAATGTTGCTAAAATATTTACCATGAACCCAAATGCCGTTATTTCGAGTATTCTTCGTCTATCGACTAGTTTCCACCATAATAATAACGGTATGACTACGCAAGCTACCCCAAGCCACCATTGCCATGTGAATACCTCATACTTAACCCAGTGTTCTATTGATAACTGTTTATACATTTTCTTAACTTGAATCATTTGATTCATCATTTCTGACTCGTTCATAAAATGCCTCCAATAGGCCCCAATAAATCTCGTTTTAATTGAGACTTAATTTTCCAACACCGAGAGCATGGTGCTCCCAAAGTAAATTTTCTACCATTTCCAACTGATTTTTTTGACATTCAATGATTATCACTACTTCCGTGGCCTTTGATTTTTCCTGCCTATCATCGTATTTCTTAGTGATTATCAACTTAATAATTAGACCTAAACTAAAACCGACAATCATACCGATGATTCCCCATAAAATTGGCCCCCATGTCAGTAAGAAGCCGTAAATGCTTGCAAAGAGACAAAATATAGCTGCTAGGATAATAGGTAAATCCAACAAACTTAAACCATCCGAGGAATGAATAGAATCAAAGAGCTTTCTTTCTTCCCCTCTTTTATCCATTGATACACCAAGGATTTTTTCTTTTGGGATTCCTTTCATTTGAATCGCCGTAATAGCTAATTCTAGATAATTCGAATGGTCAAATGTTGAGACAATATACATACGTTTACTCGCTTTCTTCCGCTATATTAAACGGCATTTTAAAGTTTTTGTTCTGATAATTCTTCTTTAGAAATTTGGTTTGTTCCCAATCGAAGAATTTATTATTACAGACAGTATTAACATAGGCATCATAGATAGCAAAGAAGTAGATACTAGGAATATTTATGAACCATTGTGGATTAAGAATGGATTTAGCGTAGGCAAACTGCCCCAGAAAAGTTAAATGGATAGCGGGAAGTAGTTTGGCCTGCTGGGAAACCGCTATAGACGTAATTATAATAAACAAAGCACCAGGAATCCTATGAATCAAAACTTGTCCTAGTCCTGGCATCATTGATGACCATAGGGCCGCATTCCAGGGCGTCCTTTTATCGAGATAATTTATTTCCAATTGTCCTATGTTAAACATTTTAACTTCGGAATCTTCTCTAGCTGCTAATAGATATTGAAGATTGAGGTCAACTGTCGTTCGATAGGCATCCCAAACGGCGAAAATATAAGTTGGAATATAAAGCAGTACCCAATTTATATCAAGAACGTCTTTCGCCATTTGGAATCTGCCTGTAAAGGAATATAGAATTGCCAGGTTAATATGTCCGTTCACATTCACGAAAATTTCCCAAATAAAGAAAAGATATCCCCTTAGGTATTTGTCTAACAATAAGTGTCCTAAGCCAGGAAAGGCAAAAGACCACCCAGCAATCACGAAGGGGTTTCTTAAATGAAGTTGTGTTGTACCTAATAAACCGACATATCCTAGGTAACGTCGTACCGATGAATTTGATGCGGGAAGGTCCATTTATTAACCTCCTAAAAATATTACTAATTTAACCAATTTTATCTATAAAAGAATTTTTCTTATAATTACCATTAATAAAACATTTATACTGAAACCCTTGGTGCAACTTTTCGTCATTAAAAAAACCCTCTAGTTCTTAGGTTAGAGGGTTTACGTAAACTTCTCATCGGACCCGAGCCCAAAAGCGCGAGTAAAATAGCTCCCGATTTTTTCTAACGTGTTTATCTAATTACTTGTACAATTAAGTGGAATTATCTAGCTAGTAATATTGTTACGAGTGGCTCACCTTGCGTGAAGGTGGCTCAGCTTCAGCGAGACGGGGGCTCAACTTGAGCTATCGATGGCTCTCGCACAGCATATTATTCACATTTGCGTCGTAGACGCAAACAGCCCCCCAGAGCTCCCACCATCGTTCCAACTCCCGGGCGACCCAAGCCAGAGGAAGTTTCTTGGCTTAGAGAGCACGGAGAGAGAAATTGCGTCAATGAGTGCAGGCGATAAGGCGTGAAGAAACGCATTTGACTTGTCCATGACTCGAACAGGACGTTCGAGATTAGAGCATCGCCATGGATGGCTAGATGCCGTGATGGACTGATGTCGCGGTGCCAGGGATGGCAAGGAGCGACGCGCACATTCAGAGAAGCCCAGAGGTTATGCGTTTTAGCCTTAGCGACCAGCGAATAGCAATGGAACGTGTGCGAACGTGCCAAGACACTTCCTCACTTCCTCCTATTTGCCGAAAGAACAACGTGGGTACGTGCAGACCGGGCATTCGAGACAAAGACCACCCAGTCCTAGCTTGACAATATCGAGGCGCGTCAGTCGTTCACCTGTAAGCATCCGAGGAGCGACTAAATCGAAGACGGTTTTTTTAGAATACATGACGCACCCAGGTAACCCCATGATGGGAACATCTCCGAGGTAGGCTAGCATAAACATGGCTCCTGGTAGAACGGGTGCACCGTAAGTGATTAGATCTGCTCCCATTCCTTTAATCGCTGCGGGGGTGACGTCATCAGGATCAACGGACATGCCTCCACTGACTAAGATCATTTCTGCCCCCATACTTAGTTGGTTTCGTATGCTACTTTGGATTAGGGGCACATCATCACTGGCCAATGTCTGATCGAGGACGACAGATCCCCAGTTTTTAACTTTTGCGCGTAGCACCGGACCGAATTTATCTTGAATACGTCCATGATAGACTTCGCTTCCGGTGACGACGATGCCAACCTTTAAGTGTTTTAGAGGCCGCACATCTAGAATAGGATTAGAAAACGATCGTGCGATTTCCTCTGCTTCAATGATCATTTTCTCATCAATCATCAGAGGAACGACACGTGTTCCAGCTACTCTCTCACCCTTTTTAACGGGGTAATGATTATGAAGTGTAGCGAGGATGACCCCTTCTAAAGTATTCAACGCTAAAATACCCTCTTCTGAGGAGTAAAGGAGGCCGTCGTGGGCAGCAGTCAGGGTGATTTTTCCTTCTTTGGGCTCGTCAAGGACTAGGCCGGAACCGGATACTGCTCGGGCGAGGCGCTCCGCAGCTTCATTTTCGTGAATCAGGCCGGGTGTTTGATCCCAGACAAAAATATGTTCCTTACCCATGCTGAGGAGAACAGGAATATCCTCTTCCTGAACGATGTGCCCTTTGCGAAAACGAGGTCCTTTACTAACACCAGGGATAATTTGCGTCATATCATGGATAAGAATTGCACCAACAGAATCCTGCACTTTGATTTTTTCCATGGTGGTAGCCTCCAATACATCATATAACGTACGTTTATTTTAAACGCACACTCTCTTCGAGAGAGAAATACCTGTCCTTTCTAGAATGGTACCGTATTATAAACATGAGGTCAAGGTAGGAATAGGAAATATATGCCGCAAGTTACGACCTGTTTTAGCACATTTTGCATTAACTGGTAATATACTCGCGGGAGCTTACTTGTTGGCCGGGGTATTTTAATGGACAGCAAACAGAGAGAACTATTACAAGATTCTGAAGCATTGCTGTGATATTCCCGATACATATAGAAAGAAGAGTGTTATGCTATAATAAATAGTACGATTTAGTCATCCTGAAAGAATCATAGCAAGAATTGAACAATTAATAGATGCCTTTATATGATCAAGGCTGATTTAGGGAGGCAAGGCTAATGGATAAAGAAGTATATCTAGGGCTTGAAAAAGTATTTCGCCAAAAACTGGAGGCGACCCTGATTACGGTAACCAGTGTCCTGGGGTCAACTCCCCGTAAGCCGGGTGCGAAGATGTTAGTTTTTGCGGACGGGACAATGGTTGGAACTATTGGCGGCGGATGTGGGGAGGCCGAGGGGAGGCGAGAGGCCTTGAATGTAATAGCCTCGCACACCTCAAAGATACATCATTTGAATATGACCGCTGACATGGCCCAGGAGGAGGGAATGGTTTGTGGGGGAGTCATGGAATTATTCATTGACTATTTGGGTTTTCAAACCCCTAGGGAACAGATCAATCTCAACAAAGAATACCTGTCAGCTATTAAAGAGCTCACAAACCCCACAATTGTAACTGTGATTGAAGCGCGTGATGAACAACTAATCGGGAAGAAGTTGTTCATCAAGAAGACTGGGGACGTCTTAGGAGACCTTGGCATAGAGGAACTAAGTAGAATTGCGCGAGAAAGTGCTAAAATAGGAAGTAAGAGTTGTCAGCCGCAATTAATTTGTTTGGATTCCGAGTTCGAGCCATGTGTCATCTCAGTGAAAAAAGCGGCTTACAGGTTATTGATAGAACCCCCAACCACCGTCGTACAATTGTTGATTTTAGGTGCAGGGCATATAGCGCTCCCCCTCGCAACTATGGCTAAAATCGTCGGATATGAGGTTTCCGTAATCGATGATCGTCCATCCTTTGCAAATTCTGCTCGGTTTCCTACCGCTGATACGATTATATGCGATGATTTTGAACGAGCTTTAGATGCTATCAATATTAATCCTCAAACGTTCGTTGTGATTATTACTAGGGGGCATCGTTATGACAAAGTGTGTTTGAAGAAAGTCATTAACCAACCTGCCTCATACATTGGTATGATAGGTAGTCGTAAAAGGGTTAAAGCGTTGCTTGCTGAATTAGAGGAGGAAGGAGTTCCAAACAAATTGTTGCAAAAGCTATATTCTCCAATCGGTCTAAATATTGGGGCAGAAACTCCTGAAGAAATAGCAGTATGCATTCTCGGCGAGCTGATTAAAGTTCAAAGGGGAGTCGGATCAGAACGGGAAATGAGAAGATGGAAAAGGAGGGGGTGAACCCCTCCTTTTTAGATGATTATGTATTTTTTATGAAGAGAAGTGCGCCAAAAAACGTTCGACCTCTTCTTTTTGAGGACTCTTTCGTAGTTCAGATGGAGCCCCTTCAGCCATAACTTGCCCATTCAGGAGAATCAAGGCTCGATTAGCTAAGTGTGCAATGTCCTTAAAATCGTGGCTAACGAGGACCGTTGATGTTTGAGTGGATTTAAAAACATGACCCAGGTCATTGCGAAGTTCCTCTTTGGTGGGTGCATCTAAGGATGAAAATGGTTCGTCTAAAAACAGAACGTCCGGTTCCAGTGCAAAGGCTCGTGCAAGGCTAACGCGTTGAGCTTCTCCGCCGGAGAGTGATCGAGCTGATTGTTTTGAAAGGTGGCCTACTCCGAACTGTTCCAGCCAATAGTCCACCCGTTCCCGAATTTTCACTTTGGAGAGGCCTCGAATTTTTAATCCGGTGGCAACATTGTCAAAAACGCGTGTGTTTAGTAAGAGGGGTTCCTGAAAAACTAGTGCAATTCTACGACGAATAGGAAGCGGGACGCTCTTTGGAACGGATTGGCCCTGGAAATAGAGTGAGCCAGATGTCGGGGTTTCCAGAAAGGCGAGGATTTTCAACAAACTGCTTTTACCGGATCCGTTTGGTCCGATGAACCCTACGCATTCTCCAGGAAACAAGTGAAAATCAATAGTTCGCAGTATGGTTTTATGGTCCTTGGTCCAGCTTATCTCCCGGGCTTCGAGCAATTAAGACCCTCCTTGCTGTTTCTGTTGAAGTAGGGTTAAACCTAAGGTTGCCCCGTAGGCTAGTAAGCATAAGATGATACTTAAGGCAATAGCGATGTCGAAGTTGCCCTTGGAAACTTCTAGGACAGTTGCAGTTGTAAGAACACGAGTCTGGCCATTAATGTTTCCCCCTACCGCCATAGACGCCCCAATCTCCGAAACGATTGCCCCAAATCCGGCAATAATTGCGGCAAAGAGTGAAAAACGGACTTCACTTAGAAGTAACCAAGTATATTGGAAGCGAGTTGCGCCCAGTGCCTGTATCTGGAGCCTGAGTTTGGGGTCGGTTTGTTGAAGAGCGGCACAGGTTAAGGCGGCAATAATGGGAGAGGCAATGATCGCTTGGGCGATGATAATGGCAGTTGGGGTGTACATGATATTTAAAAATCCAAAAGGTCCGGAGCGCCAAAGAAAAATTGAGACCCAAAGTCCAACGACCACTGGTGGTAACCCCATCCCTGTATTAACGACGCTTAAGACAAAGCGTCGTCCTGGAAAGGGTTTGAGAGCCAAGAGTGTACCGAACGGAACCCCGATAAGCAGGCTTATTAACGTTCCAGTACCTGATATTTTTAGGGTAAGAAGCGTTATGCCAATTACCTCTGGATCCCCGGTTACTAGAAGGTGAAAGGCTGCTTGGATTCCTTGCCAGATCATTTCCATACGGTTTCCTTTCGATACACGAAGTGCGATGTACGAGGATCGAACCTGGAATCTCGAACCACGCACATCGACTTCAGTTATAGGAATTACTTACCTAGGTCTTCCATCTTTTTACCTGCATCAGGAAAGAAGAGAGCTTGACCGTATTTGTCTTTGCCAAAGGTTCCAATTAGTGTTTGGGTATCTTTATTTGTCATAAAATCGACAAAGGCTTTTGCTCCATCAGCATTAACTTTAGGGAACTTTTCAGGGTTAACTTGCATGACATGATAAATGTTTAAGAGCGAAGCATCTCCTTGAAGGACGATATCAAGTTTTAAGTTTTTCTGAGTTGCTAAGTAGGTTGCGCGGTCTGTGAGGGTATAGGCTGCTTTTTCCGAAGTTATGGTAAGAGTTTGTCCCATGCCCTGACCAGTCGACTGATATTTATCACCTGTTGGTTTTATGTTGGCCTTCTTCCATAAAGCTATTTCCATTTTATTCGTTCCAGAATCATCGCCACGGGTGACAAATATAGAAGAACTAGCAGCAATTGCCTTTAAGGCGTCGACCGCTGTTTTTGTTTCTTTAACTTTAGCAGGATCCGTTGATGGTCCTACAATCACGAAATCGTTATGCATCACCAGCTGATAGTTAATGGCTGTTTTATCATCAACCAATTTTTTTTCGGAGGTGAAAGCATGCACGAGTAAAACATCAGCGTCGCCTTTTTCTCCCATTGCTAAAGCAGCCCCTGTGCCGACAGCTATTGTTTTGACCGTATAGCCCGTTTTTTTCTCGAAAACTGGGATGAGTGCATCGAGTAAACCGCTGTCTTGAGTACTAGTGGTGGTCGCCAAAATTATGTTGGGATTTGCAGGTTTTGGAGTTTCAGTTGTTTGTGGTGCTGGAGTTGTTGAAGTTGTTGGGGTTGCTGCTGTTCCACACCCGACGACGATTACCATGATAGCAATCATAAGTAGCGCGAAACCAAAGTTAAGGTGAAGTCTGAGTTTCTTTTTCATTTCTTATTTCCTCCTATAATATGTGTTTATTAATCTTTTACGTCAGTGTTCTTCCCCTTCGTATGCCGCGTCATAATGCCTCGTCGTAACCAAGCCAATAAGTGAAATGAAATTGCAAAGAGCGCCGCTCTATGCCAACCTTGGCACCGCGGCATCGTTTCATCCATGTTCCCATACTTGCACGGCGACCCAAGCCAGAGAAAGATCTTAGCCTAGCAAGCACGCCAAGCGCTTTTGCGTCAATAAACGCAAACAGCCCCAAGGCTCGGCCGTTCCCCCCTCCGGCGACCCAAGCCAGAGAAAGTGTCTTGGCTTAGAGAGCACGGAGAGAGGAATTGCGTCAATGAGCGCAGTCGACAAGGCGTGAAGAAACTCATTGGTCGCGCATGCAGAAAGCCCAGAGGTTATGAGTTTTAGCCTTATCGACAAGCGAATAGCAATGGATCACGATAGTCTCCAGTGGAGAGTATCGCCGAAGCCGTGATCCCTTAAGGAATACCTACCGGCGTAGGATGTGCGAACGGGCCAAGACACTTTCTCCTATCTATCCAAGAGAATTTTTCCCGTCAGAGAAGTATCATACCCTTTCTGTTGCTGAATGGCTTGGATAAATCCTGGAGATCTTAAGACATCTAGAAGTTGTTGCCAAGCAGGGGATTTAGCGGTTTTCCCTAAACAAACCAGATCATAGCGTTCATGAAATAGGGGGATAAAACCAAGGCCAAGTCGCTGTGCGGCTGCTTTTACGCCAACGCCGACATCGGCCTGTCCACTAGCTACGAGGCAAGCTACTCCAGAGTGGGTGGTTTCTTCATTTTCATAACCTAGAATTCGTCCAGGTGAAATCTTTGCTGATTTAAGGTAAGCATCAACGCGTAGACGGGTTCCTGATCCTTTCTGGCGGTTAATAAATTGCAAACCTTCCAGAGTGATGTCTTCCCAGGTCTGAAGACGAAGAGGATTGCCGGGTGCCACGATGAACCCTTGCTCCCTCTGAACTAGGTTCACAATACAAACGGATTCTCCGGGGATAACATGTTTGACAAAGGATATGTTATAGTCTTTTGATGATTCATCCCAAAGATGTGCTCCAGAAATCTCAGCTTCTCTGCGATAAAGCGCAATTAGCCCATCCAAGCTTCCTTTAAAGGAAATCGAAGATTCGACGGGTATTGCACCATGTTTAAGAAACTCAAAAAGCAGCTCTACGACGGGATCGTGACTTCCGATGAAGCGAATAACTGGTAATCCTGAAGTTTCAGAGGGCAAAGAAGCAGGGAGGGTGTTGTTGAGACTAAGGGTTCCTCGTAAATAACGGTCTAGGACTGTCGGATCAATACGAAGTTGGCGGCCGATGTGATGAGCGGGAATTTCTCCCCGTTTAACAAGCTCATAAAGGGTATATTTTGAGATTTTAAGGATTTTAGCCGCTTCAGCAGCAGTCAAGGTTAAGCTCATAAAGTTCACCTCCATATATAACCGTGCATCTCGTTTAGTTTAGAATAGAGAGACTTGCAAGTCAATAGAGTTGTTATAAATAATTGGGTTTAATTTGTTTATGTTAGTTATATTTAGAATTTTGGACTCTCGAATGTATAATAGGACCCTGTATGAATGAGAAAAGACGAAGCAAACTGCAAATTTAATTTCACGCTTTGGAGCAAACTGGAGTATGGCGGAGTAAAATGATTTAAAGCCACTAGAAGTTTTTATTGACAACCTCGAACTTTGTGCTAAAATTTAATCTGGTGGGGGTTTGGGGGTTCCGGAGAAGTGATGTCTGGCTCGGATTCCTTCCTATTTTGTAGAAAAAAGGGGGCAACGATCACAATTGGCAAATTCTCTTGGACGTCATGTGTTGGCTGAGATTTATGGGTGTAGTTTCGACATTTTGAACGATCGTGAAAAAGTCGAAGCAATTATGGTCAACGCAGCTTTGGAGGCAGGTGCCGAGGTACGTGAGGTAGTTTTTCATAAGTTCAGTCCTCAAGGGGTGAGTGGTGTTGTTGTAATTTCTGAATCACACTTAGCCATCCACACGTGGCCAGAACTCGGATATGCAGCTGTCGACGTCTTTACTTGCGGGGACCGTGTCAATCCCTGGGATGCCTGTAACTTTTTAACCGATCATTTCAACGCAGGTCATATGACAGCAACGGAAATCAAGCGGGGAATTGTTGAAGATCCAAAGGAAGCGGTAAATATTTAGGAGGGATATTTATTTTACTCCGGACTAAGACAAGTGCGGACTAGATAGACCTTGTGACTAATAAAGTTACAGGGTCTATTGTATTTATTCTGTGGTGTTTTACATACTCTTTCAATAATAATGTCATATTATCAAGGTACATTACATAAAAGGGCAGGACTTTACGTAAGTGTATCGAATATATAAAAGGTTAATGTCTGAACGGAAGACAAGGAGCGATAATATGGTTCCGGTAGAATTTTGCTTTATGGAGAAACTAAACAATGTACAAATGCGTTTGTGTCAGGAAATCAACTTTAAGCCAGCTCGTTTTGAGGAATTGGTTCAGCTAGATATGGACGAACTTGATCGAACGGTAAATCCGGCGATTGTCTTAGCTGTAAGCCGGGTTTTTAAAGAACATGGACAAAAATCAGAAGCATTGGCGGGAATTATTCAATTTGTATTTATGGCCAATAAAGTCCATAAATTAATGAGAGATGATAGTGATATTGCGGAAGAGCTCCGACAATTTCCAGTGCTTGTTGGAGATTTATTATATGGAAAGTTTTTTCTAGAGCTATGCCGTGAGGAGTTACTTGCATTTCTAGACCCACTGGCTCAAGTCATGGGGACAATGAGTGAAGGGGGAATTTCTCGATGGCTCTCCCGTGACAAAAAACTAGGCATGGCTGAGTCACTTAAAATTATTGAAATGGAGAGCGCGTCCTTAACAGCTTTAGCAGCCCGTCTAAGTGCAGAACTCGCAGGGGTTTCAGTTCCTTTGCAGCATCAAATCGAAGCTTTTGGCTGGGAATTAGGATTAGCATGGGGGGCCTGGAAAGAACGTTTGGGGAATATCGAGGTTCAAATGATTCTTCAGCGGGCGAATGGTATCTTGAATGAAATTTCGTCTGAATCTCAGCTTCAGTTACACCCCCTCCGCGAAGTGTATCTTTTCATGACGCAGCAGTTAATCGCAGATTACTATCCCCAATAGCCAGGATTGTAACGAACGGAGTGGAGTATGCAAAAACTAAAAATATTCTTCAAAATGATTAAATTTGAACATACCCTTTTTGCCCTTCCTTTTGCGTATCTCGGTGCTTTTTTAGCTGCTAAAGGTGTTCCGGCTGGCTTAAAACTGTTCTGGATTACGTTGGCTATGATTGGGGCTCGGACTGCAGCGATGTCCTTGAATCGGCTGATTGACCGACATATTGATGCGCGTAACCCCCGGACAGCGCAGAGAGCACTGCCAGCAGGCCAGTTAAGAGTGAATGAAGTCTACCTTTATATAGTGCTTTCTTTCTTGCTCCTAGGGTATTCAGCGTACCAGCTCAATATTTTGGCTTTGTGGTTGATGCCAATTGCTGTTTTTTTTCTTGTCTTATACTCCTATACAAAAAGGTTTACCTGGACCTGCCATATCATATTAGGAATTTCACTGGGCTTGGCTCCGGCAGGAGCCTGGATTGGGGTAACCGGTCATTGGGCTCTGGCGCCCATTCTTTTGGGGTTAGGGGTCATGACTTGGGTCGCAGGGTTTGATGTTGTTTATGCCTGTCAAGATGTTGAGTTTGATCGTCAAGAAGGGCTTCACTCAATTCCTGCAATTTTTGGCTTGCAGAGAGGTTTAGAAATTTCATCAGTTTTGCATATTCTTGCTCCCATCTTTTTTATTGCAGTCGGAGTGGTAATGTCGATGAGTTGGTTGTATTATGTGGGTGTCGGGATTGCTATCGTGTTACTCTATCGCCAGCATCGCCTTGTCTCGGCAGACGACTTCTCGAAGATTGGAGTTGCATTTTTCGACCTTAATGGCTACTTAAGTATCTTGCTCTTTGTATTTTCTATCTTGGATTTAATCTTATTGCGGTAACGAAAAGGAGGGGGATGAATTGCCCTCACTGTTTGCTCAAAGTGAACTCTTTGACCTAATAGAAAAAGTCGAAAAGGGCGAACGATTAGATCGTGACGCCGGTGTTCGCCTGATAAACAGTCAAGATATCTTGGCTCTTGGATATATGGCGAATATTGTACGCGAACGTAAAAACGCTAATCAAACCTATTTTATTGTCAATCGACATTTTAATTATACCAACGTCCATGCCGCAACGATGTTCTACGGGAACATGAAATCAATGGAGGAACGAATTGATCATTTGTTGCAGTTGCGGGCACGACAGGACCAAACTGGCGAGTTTCTGTCGTTTATACCGCTTTTCAGTCCCCCTAAAGATACATTAGTAGAAGGAACGATGGGTGTTGGAACTACGACTGGTATTGAAGACTTAAAAATGTTGGCGATTTCGAGGATTTTACTTGATAATTTCGATCATATTAAAGCTTTTTGGATCATGCTAGGCCTCAAATTGACCCAAGTTTCCCTGGCGTTTGGGGTCGATTATTTAGAGGGTAACGTAGTGGAAGAACGAATTAGTCACTCAGAAGTGGTAGAAACAAGCCAAGTTTTGACTAAACGAGCCATGATCCACATGATTCAAAAGGCAGGACGAGATGCGGTGGAACGTGACTGGTTAGGGGGATCTACATGCTAACGGAGACCTTGAGAATCATAGAAAAACGTCTAGCGGGCGAACGGTTATCCGTCGCGGATGGGATCAAACTATTTCAAGATGCAGATCTTCTTTCTCTAGGACAAGGGGCGGATCTCGTCCGAGGGCAGATGCATCCGGAAAAAGTCGTTACGTTTGTTATTGACCGGAATATTAATTATACAAATGTGTGTTCCTGCCAATGTAAGTTTTGCGCCTTTTATTGTAAACCAGGAGACCCAAACGGTTATATTTTGTCACAGGACGAATTACATGCTAAAATTGAAGAAACAATTACCGTAGGGGGAACTCAGCTCTTAATTCAAGGGGGATTGCATCCTGACTTGGATATCGAGTACTTCGAAAATATTTTACACGATATTAAATCTCATTACGCAATTCACATTCACTCGTTTAGCCCGCCAGAAATATGGGACCTAGCGAATAAATCCGCGTTGCCTATTGAAGAAGTCATCTTACGTCTAAAAAACGCAGGTTTAGATTCAATTCCCGGGGGTGGAGCAGAAATCCTAGATGATCGAGTTCGGCAACAAATCAGCCCTAACAAAATAAGTTGGCAACAATGGATGGATGTGATGACTGCCGCACACAAGCTGGGCATGAAGACGACTGCAACCATGATGTTTGGGCATGTCGAGACGTTTGAGGAACGAATTTTACATATGGTGCGTGTTCGAGAGGCTCAGGATCAAACAAATGGATTTACGGCCTTTATCCCTTGGAGTTTTGCGCCTACCAACACATTGCTAGGCGGTGAAGGAAGTACGGGAGTCGAGTACCTGAGGACCCTCTCGGTCGCACGCTTAATGCTCGATAATGTACCCAATATCCAAGCGTCTTGGGTCACCCAGGGAGCTAAGATGGCACAGGTTGCTTTACGTTTTGGGGCGAATGATTTTGGCAGTACCATGTTAGAGGAAAATGTCGTTCGTGCCGCTGGTGTACAAACTCGTGTCCCGTTGCAGGAGATTATTCGATGCATTGAAGGTGCGGGTTATAAAGCTGTTCAACGCAATACGCACTACGAGTTGCTAAAGGTGTACGGGAAGGAAGTGTAGGCTGATGCGCAGGCGACCTCGCAAGGATGACAATTTGCCGTTAATGGAACATATATTAGCCTTGCGCAAAGTACTCGTTATTGCCGCGTATGCCATTGCGATAGGAACTGTCATTGGATGGTTTATCAGTGATCAAACCTTTACCTATTTAGCACGTCCAGTAACTCAGTTGAAAACCATCATGTTCATTACTACTACGCCTATGGAACCAATGTTAGTTAAGCTAAAAGTTTCCCTGTTCATTGGCGTAGCTTTAGCGCTCCCGATCCTCATGTGGCAGATTTGGAGTTTTGTGCTACCAGCGTTAAAGCAAAACGAACGAAAATATTTATATATTATTGTTCCCAGCTCGGTACTTCTCTTTCTTGGTGGGGCCGCCTTGTGTTTTTATCTAGTAATGCCAATCGGGGTTAAGTTTTTACTTTTTTCCACTGGTGGGGGTGTGCAGTCCACGCCTTTTGTTACCAAAACGTCTTACTTGGGTTTTCTTCTAACCTTTCTCTTGACGTTTGGGCTGGTATTTCAACTGCCGATTGTCTTATTGATCTTAATTCGCATAGGATTGTTGTCCCCTAAGGCGTTAGCCAAAAAAAGACGCTGGGCGATCTTGGCGATTGTCATTGCGGTGGCTATTGTTTCCCCATCACCAGATTTATTGACACAATTCCTCATGGCTGGACCAATGTATCTCCTCTATGAAATTAGCATCTGGCTGGGATATCTCGTCGCTCGTAGAAGAGATAAAGACCTAGCTTCCAAATAAGGGGGAGGGGGACAAAGATATGGGTATTAGTGAAATCCTTATAATTATGGCTATTGCACTTATATTGTTTGGGCCTGAGGATTTACCAGATATAGCTCGGACAATTGGTAAAGTAGTTTTTGAAATTCGCAAAGCAACCAATGAATTGACCAAAGAATTTCAAAATTCAATGTATACCCCGACTAATGTTCTGAACAAAGCGTTTGAGCAAACTACTTCGTCACGTAGCAACGAACAGGAAACACACGCACCGCAAAGTGGGGCGGATGTTTCTACTATAACTGACGACGAGGTATTGTTAAAGTACGAAGATGAAATTCCTGATGATCCACTGGCGGAATTGCCATTAGATATGGTATCTTATGAAGAAAAGGGTGCGAGCAGGTGAACCAGTTTTGAGACAACTCTGGCTCTTTAATCAAATAAATTCAGATCTACAACGGGTTGAAAAAGAACTGACCCAATTCGTGGAGACGGATTATCCGATTCTCCAGGAATCGGCCGTCCATTTATTGGCTGCAGGAGGAAAACGCTTACGTCCTGCTTTTACGCTCTTAGCCGGGAAATTCTATGGCTATTCCTTGGAAAAGTTAATTCCAGTGGCGATGGCCTTAGAACTTATTCATATGGCTACCTTGGTTCATGATGATGTTGTCGATGCGTCGATGACCAGAAGAGGGCGCCCAACGGTTAAAGCAAACTTGGGCAATATTGTATCCGTGCAAACGGGAGACTACCTGTTAGCTAAATCATTGATGCTCATTTCGAAGATTGATCATCCGGAGGTTTCGCGCATTTTGGCAGAGGTTAGTGTTGAAATGTGCCAAGGGGAGATTCAGCAGATTAAATATTCCTTTGACGTAGAGCAAAACTTAAAACAGTACTATTATCGTATAAAACGCAAAACTGCCCTATTGATCTCCGCCTGTTGCAAATTAGGTGCTTTGGTTTCGGGAGCTCCTAGGCGTCAAGTTTGGGCGCTGAGTGCTTATGGGCATTCACTGGGAATGGCTTTTCAGATTGTCGATGATGTTTTAGATTTAACGGCCAAGCCTTCCGAATTTGGGAAACCAATCGGGGGAGATTTGCGCCAGGGAATTATGACTTTACCCATGATCCTCGCGCTGAAATCGTCCACGAATCCCTCCCATTTAAAGGCGTTGCTTAGAAAAATGGATAAAACGGATCAAGAAGTGTCGGAAACGATTGGACTGATCAACAACACTGGGGCGATCGATGAGTCGATGCACTTGGTTGATTTATATGTTTTGAAGGCAAAAAAACATCTGCAGGATCTTCCCCAGGTCCCAACACGTAAAGCGTTGGAAGAGTTAGCTGAGTTTATAAGGGTTCGGAAGTTTTAGTTTGCAATTGAAGTGAACATTTTTAAATAAACAGCGAAAAAGCCCTGTAATTGCTAAAATTACGGGGCTTTTTGTAAAGCCTGATGAGGAGAATTTTTATTTGATTGATTTGGTTGACTTTGAACTCTTAAGTAAAGGATGAGATCGACTTGGAATTTAATGCCCGTATAGGTTACAATATAGGTTAGGCTTGTCAATCTGCCACATAGTATATAAACATTTTGATAGGTCATTAGCTGGGAGGGTAAAGTTACATGGAGGAAAATTCGAAGGACTTGAGTGAACGACTTTGGGATGCCTTTAGTTCGATGAAGCTTGGACTAGCTCTATTAGGGATAATTGCTTTTGTGGCCGGCATAGGAACTGTTGTTCCACAGATAGAGCAGGCTCCCGAAAAAGCTGCAGCAGTGAGCAAACTATGGCAAATGATGGGGTTTACACATCTTTATAATACCGTTTGGTTCCGCCTGTTGCTGGGTCTATTATGTATTAATCTTATAGTGTGTAGTACTCAACGATTTAGGGGTATTTATCGACGGACGTTTAAGCTGACACCGCCGTCAAGTCTTGCACGGGTCCCGCAAAACAATAGGCTTGTGGTTCATGGAGAGATAGCGTCACTGCGGGAATCAGTCCAGGAGGTCCTGATCCAAAAGGGATTTCGTTTCACGCTTAGCGACCAGTCTGATCATTGGAGTTTTATTGCCGTAAAACGTCGCTTGGGAAACTGGGGTTCATTGATCACACATCTTTCTTTTGTGGTATTAGTCGTTGGGGCCTTATTAGGATCTTTATTAGGCTTTAAAGGATATTTTATGGAAGGGGCCGGAACTACCATTCCGATTCAAGCAATCCAAGTCTCTAAAGGAACGGTTTCCGAGACGTTTAGTGTTCGTATCAATTCCGCGGAAGATCGGTTTTTACCGAACGGTGAACGTGATAATTGGTATACAGACTTGAGTATTTTAGAAAATGGACAAGAAGTGGCTAGGAATACGTTGTCGGTGAATCATCCGTTTAACTATAAGGGAATTACCTTCTATCAAGCGAGTTTTACCAATGGTGCTCGTTTTACGGCGGAGATGAAGGGTCAAAAAACTTCAGTAGTATTGCAAGACCAGGGACAAACTTATTACCAGGCCCCGGGGACTGATCTTTATCTCGTAATAACCCTTGCAAGAAGTTCGTCACAGAACCCAGGCGTTCTTTATCAGGTTTACAAGGGCACAGGAGCAGACCCTATCCAAACTGGACAGATCAAGACTGGGGAAACGATCGATGTGCAAGGAACCTATCATTTAACCCTTGAGAGCTTAGCAGGATTTACCGGGTTACAAGTCAAGAAGGATCCAGGGGTAGCAGTTATTTGGTTAGGATGTGGCTTGTTACTTGGAGGGTTGTTACTGGCTTTTTACTGGCAACCCTTGGTAATCTCAGGGCTTATTCAATCCGAGAATGAAAAACAAGGAAACTTAACAGTAGGCGCGTTATCGGGTAAAATGACGGATAGCACCCGCCAAGCTTTAGAACAATTTGTTAGTTCAGCCACAAAAATGATAAGATAAATTAGGAGGGCACAGAATGTTAGCAAGTTTTGAAATAGACATGTTTTATAGTTTAGTTATAGCAACTACTTTATGTATGCTGTTCTACATGGTTTGGTTAGGTTCTAAAAACGAATTCGTTGGGCGGTTGGCAACTTATCTAACGATCATCTCCTTGATTGCGGACACGTTTGCCATTATCCTTAGAATGATCACTTCTGGGCATCCGCCGCTTTCCAATGGCTATGAATTTCTCTTGACGTTCGTTGGAGGGATTTTGGCTGTCTATCTGTACGCCGAGTTTCGCTATAAACTAAGGTCCCTCGGGGCTTTTGTCATGCCTATCCCTTTCTTACTTTTGATGTTCATTATTATGTCGATGGGACCTGAGGAACGAATTGCGCAAGCGGTTCCTCCGGCCCTCAAGAGCCAATGGCTCACTTTCCACGTGCTAACGGCCATGTTTGCCTACGGTGCTTTTGCTGTATCTTTTGGGTTAGGGATTATGTATTTGTTAAAATTGAGTGAAAAGGATAGCGGAAGAAAATCTAATCCAAAAGGAATTATCTCTCGATTTCCTTCCTTAGAGACACTCGATGAGCTGGCGTACAAAGTCGTAGGTTTTGCTTTTCCACTTTTGTCGCTCTGTATCATTACAGGCGCAATATGGGCAAATTATGCCTGGGGTACTTATTGGTCATGGGACCCTAAAGAGACATGGTCTTTGATTACTTGGATTATTTATGCAGGTTACTTGCATGCTAGGTTGATGTACGGTTGGAAAGGAAAAAGGGCGGCTTGGATGGCGATCTTTGGTTTTGTAGCCGTGTTGTTTACTTTCTTCGGAGTCAACTATCTTTTAGCGGGGCTTCATTCTTATGCTTCGTAGTGAACTCGCTTACGCTAAAGCTGAACATCGAGACTTCGGTGGGGGAGTCTACCCCCACCGAAGCTGAGCATGTAACTCCCACTTATAGAAGTGGGAGTCTTGCAAGTGGAAAAGGTGAAGATAGTTATTACACTGCTATTTTGATTTTTTTCGCGCTTTTGCAGGGAATATGTCCAAATAGGACGAATTCAAACAGGGAGAAAAGCTGGAGAAGGTGACTATAAGACAATGTCGCAGTATTACCCAATATTTATGGACTTAAAGGCCCAGTCGGTTTTGGTCGTCGGAGGAGGGGCCGTGGCTTTACGTAAAGTTCAAACCCTCATGCATCATGGAGCTTATGTTCATATTGTCTCTCCCCGTCTCGTTCCGGAGCTTAAAGAATTGATTGACGGGAAGACATGTTTTTGGTTAGAAAAAGACTATTCAACAGAAGATATTCAAGAGGCTATTCTTGTGTTTGCATGCACTGAAAAAGAGGAAGTTAATGCTCAAGTAGCCAATGATGCTAACGCTCATCATCGGCCAGTGAATGTCGTGGATGATCCAGAAAAATGTAGCTTTATTGTTCCGTCAATTATGGAACGAGGGGATTTGAAAATTGCTGTATCGACTGGAGGAAGTAGCCCCATTGTAGCTCGGCAAGTCCGTGCAGAGTTGCAATCTCTGTACGGCCAGGAGATGGCTGAGTATCTCACTCTACTTAAAACTTGGCGAAGCCTTGCCAAACGTAGCTTGCCGTCCGAAAAGCGGAGTATTTTTTGGCAACGGGCCACGGATGGCGAAGTGAGGGAACTCATCAATGCCAAGCGATTAACCGAGGCGGAAGGAGTGGTTGAAAAGTGTTTCCAGTCGCTATTGGATTAAATCATCGAAGCGCGCCAGTAGAAATACGCGAAAAAATGAGCTTTCACCCCTCCCAAATGCAGGAAGCATTAAGAAAGCTCAAAAGTTATACCGGTCTTCAAGGGGTTGTAATTCTCAGTACCTGTAATCGAACTGAGGTCTATGCTGCAACAACGGATGTGGAAGTGGGGACCAATTCCATTAAAAATTTTTTAGCAAGCTACCATGGAATCGAGGAGAATGTCCTCGAACAATACCTGTGTGTACACACCTTGTATGACGCAGTGCGCCACTTGTATCGTGTTGTTTCAGGGTTGGACTCGATGGTGCGGGGAGAGACTCAAATCCTTGGACAGGTCGGTAACGCTTATCAACAGGCGAGTGAGGCAGAGGTCACGAACAAAGCGATAAATGTGCTTTTCCAGAATGCCTTAGCTGTGGGGAAACGAGTACGCACGGATACTTTGATTGATCAGCACCCGGTTTCCATCAGTTATACAGCAGTAGAACTTGCCAAACAACACTTTGGAGAACTCCAAGGCAAAGGGATTTTGATTTTGGGTGCGGGAGAAATGAGCACCCTCACTGCCAAACACTTAGTTGCCGCAGGGGCTAACACCGTTTTGGTGTCGAATCGATCCTATGATAAAGCCGTAAACTTGGCAAAGGAATGTTCTGGTCGAGCGGTGCGATTTGATGATATGGATCAGTACCTTGAGGAAGTGGATATTGTTATTTCCGCAACGGCTTCGACTCATTTTATATTAGTACCAGAACGCATGCAGAAGATAATGAAAAACCGTAAAGGACGCCCTATGCTTCTAATTGATATTGCGGTTCCACGCGATATTCACCCTGATGTAGGTAATATATCTTTCATAACGCTATTTGACATTGATGATTTGCGTGGGGTAGTTGACCGCCATCATCAAGAACGAGAAATAGCAGCAGCCAACGCAGAAAAAATTATTGAAGAAGAAATGCAAATTTTCCTTAAATGGCATAATTCCTTGTTTGTTGTTCCAACAATTCTAGCTTTACAGCAAAAAGGGCAAAAAATCAAAGATGCTCAAGTTGAACGAGCCCTTGGGCATCTAGGCGGGTTAACCCCAAAACAGGAAAAGATTATTCGTTCCATGGCCAGCTCCATCGTCAACCAACTCCTGCATGTGCCAATTGCGAATCTTAAAGAGTGTGCCACTACGAGCCAAGGTCATCTCTACACGGAAATTTTGCAAAATCTTTTTGATTTGAATGTTAGAGAAGAAGCTAAACGGCCGAGCTTGATGGCGAATCAGAACCCGGGGCAAGTGAGTCATAGGAGGTAAAAACAGTTGCTAAAAATCATACGTATTGGGACTCGGGACAGCCAATTAGCAATGTGGCAAGCCGAGTGGGCAAAAAACCAATTAACCAATTTTTATCCTCATCTCCGATTCGAGCTAGTCCCTATGAAAACCAAAGGAGATAAAATATTGGATGTACCCCTTTCAAAAATAGGGGACAAAGGATTATTTACGAAGGAATTAGAACAGGGACTTTTGTCGGATGAACTGGATATGGCAGTTCATAGCCTCAAGGACATGCCAACATTGTTACCAATTGGGTTGGCGATTAGCACCTTTTGTGAAAGGGAGGAGCCGAGAGATGTTTTTCTCAGCCAGAACGGAATCCCTCTTGAAAATTTGCCCACCGGAGCGATCATAGGCACAAGTAGTCTTCGTCGAAAATCACAACTCAAACACTATCGCCCGGATTTTAACTTTATGGATTTACGTGGGAATCTTCAAACGCGCTGGAAGAAGTTAACTGAGTCCAATATGGATGGGATTGTCCTTGCTGCTGCTGGTGTGAAACGGCTAGGGTGGGAGGATCGAATCACTCAAATCCTGTCAGAAAACATGATGCTTCCGGCAGTTGGTCAGGGGTCAATTGCTATTGAAGTAGTTGAACAACGAACGGACATTCAGGAGTTATTATCTCAGCTTAATCATTTTGAGACTGAACAAGCGGTGCGCGCGGAACGTGCTTTAATGCGCACACTTGAAGGTGGATGCCAAGTCCCTATTGGAGCCTTAGCACAAGTGGTAAATGGACAGATTATTCTTCGAGGGTTGGTAGCGAGCTTAGATGGGGTTCGCTTGATTAAAGCAGAAGCTAAAGGCACTGATCCTGAAGCGGTGGGCATAGAAGTTGCCGAGCGTCTGGTTGAGCTTGGGGCTACCACCATATTAGCCGAAATTCGCTAGGGAACTTAAGGAACTTGCGTTACAACGCTCACCCCGTGACGTTCGTGGGCCAAACTAGGGCTCAAGCGGTTTGATGCGGGAGGGCGGGGTGCCCGGCCAAAGCGGCGTCCGTGCCGCATGGCCGGCGGAACACGTCCTGTGATCCGCCCCGCTGATGCATGCACCGCTTGAGCCGAGTTTGGCGGTCCACTCCATCAGAGAGGTTCGCTTTTGTAAGCGCGAAGTTCCAGGCTAGGAACTAGGGGAACGAATGCAAGTGAACGCGTGAGTGGGTACGGTTCTTTCTTGCATGCAAATCAGACTTTCGTTCGAAGATAGAACATCACATTAAATGGCAAGGCGACGGCAGAGGAGCTGTCCTAGTGACAATAGACCATCTAGGGTCGTCGACGTTTCTTACGTCTTCCCAGCCCAGAGGGTCCGCGATCACACGTCCGACGCCTTTGCGTGAGTCGTAGCCAAACTCGGCTTTAAGCCGCTTTCATAAAGCAGGGCGGGAAACAGATCGTATCTTTAGGGCCTCCCTCGAGTTTCCCAGCCCAGAGGGTCCGCGATCACACGGTCCGACGCCTTTGCGTGAGTCGTAGCCAAACTCGGCGTTAAACCCGCTATCATAAAGCAGGGCGGGAAACAGGACGTTTCCCGCCGGCCCTGCGACAGGATGTCGCATTGGCCGGGAACCCTGCCCGCTTGCATCAAGGGTTTAAAGCCCTAGTTAGGCACGACGATCGCATGGCCGAGGACGTGTCTCGCGAGTCACGATGAATAGGAGTGTTCAGTTTGAATAAGGGATATGTATATTTAGTGGGTGCTGGTCCGGGGGACCCGAAGTTGATAACCATTAAAGGGTCAGAATGTATTTCTAAAGCAGATGTATTAGTCTATGATCGCTTAGCTTCTCGGCGCCTCTTAACGTTAGCTCGCCTGGAGTGTGAGCTGATCTATGTAGGAAAATCACCGGATCGCCACACACTTAGACAAGAAGAAATTAACCAACTACTTGTGGATAAAGGCCTTGAAGGAAAAATTGTGACTCGTCTAAAAGGGGGAGATCCTTTTGTTTTTGGCCGGGGAGGCGAGGAAGCAGAGGCATTACTTGATGCAGGCATTCAGTTTGAAGTTGTACCGGGGATCACTTCCGCGATCGCTGTTCCAGCTTACGCTGGTATCCCAGTGACGCATCGAGATTTAACAACTTCGTTTGCGGTTATCACGGGACATGAAGATCCAACCAAAAATGAAACTACCATTCACTGGGACCATCTTGCGCAGTCGCACGGGACGCTGGTTTTCCTCATGGGCATGCAGAATCTCTCCATGATTTCTCAAAAATTGATGGAAAATGGCAAAAAGCCAACGACTCCAGTCGCAATTATTCAATGGGGCACTAGGCCGGAGCAACGTACGCTCGTGGGGCAACTAGATACTATTACGAAAGATGTACAGGAACAGGGGCTCTCGAATCCATCCATAATTATAGTTGGGGAAGTAGTCTCATTGCGGGAAAAACTCCAGTGGTTTGAAAAGAAACCACTGTTTGGTCAGCGGATCGTTGTGACTCGAGCGCGTCATCAGGCAAGTGAATTGTCACAGGCTATTGAAGCTTTGGGAGGAGAAGCTTGGGAATTCCCAATGATTAAAATTGTCCCTCCCTCGGACAACTCCTATTTTCTTAAAGCCTTAGACAATCTTATAGAGTTCCAATGGCTCATCTTTACCAGTGTTAACGGGGTTGAAGCCTTTTTCGCTGAACTTAAGAATCAAGAACGAGATGTCCGCGACCTAGTGGGCATAGAAATTGTTGCCATCGGTCCCGCGACGCAAGCAGCGCTGGAGAAAAAAGGACTACGTATTACCTATGTGCCAGAAGAGTACCGAGCAGAAAAAATTGTTGAGGGTTTAGCAAGTCGGGTTGTATCCGGTCAAAGAGTGTTACTGGCAAGGGCTGAAGAAGCAAGAGATATTTTGCCAGAATCCCTTAAGGCCATGGGTGTGGATGTCTGGGATGTGCCAGTTTACAAGACGGTAATCGGTGGTGCAAACCGTGAAGAATTGAAAAGCTTGCTGCTAGATAAAGGGGTCCATTCAGTCACCTTTACAAGTTCTTCGACAGTACGTAACTTTTTAACGTTAATTGATGGAGACTTGTCCTTACTGGACAATGTTTTGCTCTATTCTATCGGACCGATCACGAGTGCAACTGCTCAAGGACTTGGTCTCACAATTTTCAAGGAAGCTGAGCAATATACTATAAATGGTTTGGTCGAAGCATTACTGGAGGGAAATAAACATGATTAGCGTCACAAAGCTTTTATTTGATACCGACTATTTCGGAGACTCTCTGCGTTATAACAAAGACTCTCACGGTGCTAGAAACGGAACGACCACACTTTCTGGGCCTGTTGTCGTTTGGAATTCGACCAAGACCTGTAACTTAAAATGTGCCCACTGTTATATGGAGTCTGATTTTCAAAAATATCAAGGCGAAATGACCACGGAAGAAGCTAAGCACTTTATCGATGACTTGGCGGAGTTTAAATCTCCCGTTCTTCTTTTCTCTGGAGGCGAGCCGCTTATTCGACCCGATTTTTTCGAACTTGCCGAGTATACAATTTCGAAAGGGCTACGGGCAACGCTTTCTACCAACGGCACACTGATTACGCCTGAAGTGGCGAGGCGCATAAAGGACATTGGGATTTCCTATGTCGGTATCTCACTTGATGGGCTTGCAGACGTCAATGACAAGTTCCGAGGTAAAGAAGGAGCCTTTCAAGCGGCAATGCAAGGAATTCAAAACTGTGTAGCCGTAGACCAACGGGTAGGACTTCGTTTTACAATTAATCATCACAATATTAAAGAACTAGACAAGATCTTCGATTTCATTGAAGCAGAGAATATTGATCGCGTTTGCTTTTACCATCTGGTCTATTCAGGCCGAGGTAATCAAATGATTGCAGAAGATGTGACGAGGGAAGAATCACGTCAGGCGATGGATACGATTATTCGCAGAACCCGAGATTTTGAAGAGCGAGGTTTAAAAAAGGAAATCCTTACCGTCGATAACCATTGCGATGGCGTGTACATGTACATCCAAGCGTTAAAAGAAGACCCAGCTAGAGCCGAAAAAATCAAGGATCTGATCGGACTCAATGGGGGAAACCGTTCAGGTATTGCCTTTGGTGAAGTTGACCCGCAAGGAGAAGTACATCCTGATCAATTCACTCAGCATATCACATTTGGAAATGTCCGAGAACGCAAAATTGAAGAGATCTGGACTGATGTGTCCCATCCCATCATGGCGGGACTTAAAGACCGCAAAGCGTTGCTTAAAGGACGATGCGCCGCTTGTCAATACCTAGACATGTGTAACGGTAATTTCCGGACACGAGCGGAAGCCGTCACAGGAGATTTCTGGGAGTCCGATCCGGCTTGCTATTTGACGGACGAAGAGATCGGGATAAAGTAAGATGAATGGAAATGGGTGAACGGAAATGGAATTGCACGTTCACCAAAGCTTCGGAGCGGTTCGTTTGAAGTTGAAGCTAACGCACATAACCTCAAGGCAGATCCAGATGCGCACCGCTCCTTGCCATCCCTGGCACCGCGTCATCAGCCCATCCTTGGACAAGTCAAATATGCGTCTTCACGCTCACGCTCCTCCCGCTTAATGGCTCTCTTTGCAATTGCATTTCATTCATTGGCTTGGTTACGACTAGGTAGGACCGTTTCTTTACTATAAAAGCTCGCAAAGCGCATTTGCGTTAAGAAGAACGCAAACAGCGTTACAGCCACAAGGTCGTTCCAAATCCCCGTCGACCTAAGCTAGAGGAAGTTTCTTTGCTTAGAGAGCACGGAGAGAGGAATCGCGTCAATGAGCGCAGACGATAAGGCGTGAAGAAACGCATTGGTCGCACATTCAGAGAAGCCCAGAGGTTATGCGTTTTAGCCTTAGCGTCAAGCGAATAGCGATGGAACGTGTGCGAACGTGCTAAGACACTTCCTCTCTACGATCATAAAAGGAGGCACTTATGATGGAACTTAAAAAACGCCCGCGCCGGTTACGGGCCAATGACGTGATACGTAGCATGGTGCGAGAAAACCATGTTAGAGTTGAGGATTTGATCTATCCCATGTTTGTCATATATGGTGAGAATAAGAAGGTGGAGATCTCTTCAATGCCTGGCGTTTATAATTTTTCGCTCGATGAGTTTGTCATAGCGCTTCGGGACGTTGAGAAGCTAGGGATACCCGCAGTGATGTTATTCGGAATTCCGGAGAGCAAAGATAGTGGTGGATCAGGAGCTTACCATGAGCATGGGATTGTACAGGAAGCTGTGCGCTTAGCCAAAAAGAATTTCCCAAACCTATACATCATCACCGATGTATGTCTGTGCGAGTATACCGATCATGGGCATTGTGGGTTGATTGAAGATGGACAAGTCCTGAATGACCAGACGCTTGATCTACTTGCCCAGACCGCTCTTTCTCATGCGCGTGCAGGTGCGGATATGGTTGCCCCGTCTGATATGATGGACGGGCGAGTTGGGGCAATCAGGGGAGTGCTAGACAAAGAAGGATTTTCTCATATCCCGATTATGGCTTATTCAGCTAAGTTTGCTTCCGGATTTTATGGCCCATTTCGAGAAGCTGCGGGATCGACGCCACAGTTTGGAGATCGTAGAGCGTATCAGATGGATCCGCCTAATGGTAATGAAGCTATGCTGGAAACCGCACTGGATATTGAAGAAGGGGCTGACATAATTATTGTGAAGCCGGCCTTAGTCTACGGAGATATTATTTATCGTACCAAAGAGAGATTCGGGGTGCCAGTTGCGGCGTATAACGTCAGCGGAGAGTACGCGATGGTGAAAGCGGCCGCAGCGAACGGGTGGATTGATGAGAAACGTATTGTCTTAGAGGCCTTGGTAAGCATGAAACGTGCGGGAGCAGATTTGTTAATCACATATCATGCCTTAGACGTTGCGTGTTGGATTAGAGAGGAGGGATAAACATGATTGTTTCTTGGAATACGACAAACGCCTGCAATATGTACTGTGACCATTGCTACCGTGATGCTGGATGCAAAGCAGAAGATGAACTCAGCACCGCCGAAGCAAGGACCTTGTTAGAACAAATTGCTAAAGCAGGTTTTAAGATTATGATTTTTAGTGGGGGAGAGCCCCTGATGAGGACGGATATCGTAGAATTAGTAGCTCATGCAACGTCCTTGGGATTGCGCCCGGTGTTTGGGACTAACGGAACTCTACTTACACTGGAATTGGCGCAGCAACTTAAGGATGCTGGTGCTATGGGTATGGGGATTTCCCTGGACTCTCTAGATAAGAAAAAACATGACGAATTCCGCAAATTCCCGGGTGCGTGGGATGAAGCGGTTCGGGGAATGAAAATCTGTAAAGAAGTTGGCCTTCCGTTCCAAATTCACACTACCATTATGGATTGGAATTCGGATGAAGTGGAAGCAATTACGGATTTTGCAGTTGAATTGGGCGCTGTGGCCCATCATTTCTTTTTCCTAGTTCCGACGGGCCGGGCGGTTTCGATTGAGGAAGAGACCTTAAAGGCGGAGGCCTATGAGGAAATCCTCACTCGAATTATGAAGAAACAGCAAACCGTCGATATAGAACTCAAGCCAACCTGTGCCCCTCAGTTTATGCGTATAGCCAAACAAATGGGAGTTGATATGCGCTTTAGTCGTGGTTGTTTAGCGGGAACGCATTATTGCATCATTGGGCCGAAAGGACAAGTTCAGCCCTGCGCTTATCTAAATATCCCGTTAGGAGATGTTCGAATTACGCCGTTTGACGAAATTTGGCGTAATCATGAGGTGTTTAATACCCTGCGAACCCTCGATTATAAAGACGGATGTGGCTCCTGTGAGTTTAAGCGAGCTTGTGGCGGCTGCCGTGCACGCGCAGCTTATTATAATGAAGGGGATTACATGGCGGAGGAACCGTGGTGTTTATACCATGGAAGGAAGGGGATTTAGTATGGATTCAACCGATCGAGCCCTACTGAATGCCATCCAAAACCATTTCCCGATCACGGTTCATCCATACAAGGTCCTAAGTGAAACAGTGGGGACAACGGAGGAAGATGCTTTCAAACGGATTCAAAATCTCCGGCAAGAAGGGATTATTCGTCGTTTAGGCGGGGTCTTTGATTCTCGACGTTTAGGATACTATAGTACCTTGTGTACAGGCAAGGTTCCAGAAGAAAAGATCTCTACCTTGACTAAACTATTAGAGGGGATTCCCGGTGTGACCCATAACTATATTCGCAATCATGAGTATAACGTGTGGTTTACGCTTATTGCTCGCTCTATGGCAATTGCAGAAAACACACTTCAGGAGATTCGTGACGTCTTGGGAGTGTCCGAAATATATAGTTTGCCAGCCACCCGACTTTTTAAAATAAATGTAAATTTTGATTTTGATTTATCGGATGAAGACACATCTCAGGACGAAGGAATAGACCCCTTTGCGGACATGACCCAAGAGGACCTGGGTTTAGATATGCAGAAACAGAAAGATAGTTCTCCTTATGAATTAAACAGCGAAGATATAGCACTTATTCGAGTACTACAGGGGAATTTACCAGATTCAATAACTCCCTATAGCGTACTTGCAGAAAATCTCAACTGGCAGGTCGACGATGTTATCTCCATCGCCAGTCACCTCTTAGAGGTGGAAGTCGTTCGTCGTTTTGGTGCGGTTCTTCGACATCAGAAAGTAGGTTTTGTGGCTAATGCCATGGGAGTTTGGCAGGTAGATCCAGAACAGGCAGATGCGGTAGGGGAAATCATGGCACGTTTTAAGGAAGTTAGCCACTGTTACCAAAGACCGACCTTGCCTGATTGGCCGTATTCCCTCTTTACGATGATTCATGGACGAACCGCCCAGGATTGTGGAGAGGTCATGAAGAGAATATCTCTGGCAACAGGCGTAAAAACGTATTCCATGCTCTTCAGTACCGTCGAATTAAAAAAGAGCAGTATGCAATATTTCCTAGAAGAAGAGGCAAACTAGAAAGGGGAAATTCGGTTGAATTTCGTGGATGAAAAAAGCCGTCAAGCCTTTGCTAAGGCACAAAAAGTCATTCCTGGTGGCGTGAATTCGCCAGTAAGGGCCTTTAGATCTGTTGGACGGGACCCAGTGTTCATAGACAAAGGTGAAGGTGCCCATATCTGGGATATCGATGGTAACAGTTACCTCGACTTTGTCGGATCCTGGGGTCCACTCATTGTTGGGCATGCCCACCCGGACGTGGTTGCGGTGATTAAACGAGTGGCCGAGCGAGGAACGAGTTACGGGGCGCCAACCGAAGTTGAAACAGTGTTAGCAGAAGAAGTCCTGAAGGCGTATCCTTCCATGGAGATGATACGCATGGTTAACTCCGGGACGGAAGCCACGATGAGTGCTTTACGTTTAGCGCGCGGTGTCACAGGCAGGACAAAAATTGTTAAGTTTGAGGGTTGCTACCATGGACACTCAGACCAACTTCTGATTAAGGCAGGGAGCGGAGCGCTGACGTTTGGTGTTCCAACCTCCCCAGGTGTTCCGAATCAAGTCGCGGCCACCACTATTTCCGCACGTTTTAATGATCTGGAAGGGTTAAAAGAAATTTTTCAGCACGAAGGGGACGAAATCGCATGTGTGATTCTCGAACCTGTAGCGGGAAATATGGGTGTGGTCTTACCCGAAGATGGGTTCTTACAAGGGGTTCGCCGTTTAACGGAGGAGTATGGGGCATTACTAATCTTTGACGAAGTGATGACCGGATTTAGAGTTAGTTATGGAGGAGCACAGGCCCATTTCGGAATAGATCCAGATATAACATGCTTGGGTAAAGTGATCGGCGGGGGACTTCCAGTAGGGGCATACGGCGGAAAACGTCGTTTTATGGAACAAATTGCTCCTAGTGGCCCGATTTATCAGGCAGGAACTCTTTCCGGTAATCCACTGGCGATGAACGCCGGTTTAACAACCTTAAAGTTGTTACAACAACCAGGAACGTATGAGGCTTTAGCAAACAAAACGACTCGGCTAGCAGAAGGATTGAAGCAGCTCGCCTCAGAGGCAGGACTTCCTATTTGGGTTAATGCCATCGGAGCGATGTTTTCTGCATTTTTCACGGACGTTCCGGTTAAGGACTTTGCCAGCGCCTGTACGTCGGATGTGGAACGGTTTGCCAAGTATTATCGAGGAATGTTAGAACGGGGCATTTATTTAGCGCCTAGTCAATATGAAGCAGTTTTTATATCAACTGCACATACAGAATTAGACATTGACCGAGCGTTGGAACAGGCTCGAACAGTCTTTAGAACCCTTTAGCGAAGTTCGATGCACGATGCACGATGCACGATGTTCGAATTTGTATGTTTTCAAATGAAAACAAGTTGTAATAACTTGGAATTGGGGTGCCTTCCTGTATGGAACGCAAACGCGTTATAAGAACCCTCATTACTCTCAGCTTACTGGCTGCCTTAATAGCGGTACTCTATTTTTCTCAAAATAGCGATCCTTCAAACCCCCATACGTCAGTTCCCAAGGAGACTTGGATTCATGGGCCGAAAGGACATGGCTATGCAGTTTTAAATAACCAACAACCATGGAAACAATGTTATACTTGTCATGAGAAAAAGGGGCTTGGTGGTGAAGTGTATTGTCAGAGTTGCCATGATCAATCGGGTGTGAATGTAGTCATACCTAAAAAGCCTCAGTAAGAAAAAAGGTTCTCCCAGTACTCACCATGAAAGTCAATTGGCATATTATGGGATGTAAGGTTTTGACTGGGAGGGAACTTGGTTTGAAAGCAGAGGAACGGGTGAGCTTAATTGAGCGTCTAGAAAAATTGAGGAATTCCAAAGTATTAGTTTATTTTTCTTATACCCCTCTTAATGACAATATCTTAGTCCCTCTCTACAAAGAATTGAAGGAAATTGGTCACACTAGAAAAATTGATCTGGTTTTGAATAGTTATGGAGGAGCGGTGGATGCACCTTATAAAGTTGTGATGCTGATCCGAGAGTTTTGCGAAGAGTTCACGGTTATTGTTCCGTTTGTTGCCAAATCTGCTGCTACAATGCTTGTGCTTGGAGCAGATGAAGTTGTCATGGGACCGATCTCCGAACTTGGCCCCATCGACCCATTGGTCAAGCATCCAGTCTATAAAGACCTCTTGGTACCTGTTCAAGCAGTGTGGCATTGTCTAGATTACTTGCAACGATCTATTATCAATAGTTTAGATCCAGAAATTGCATCCTTTATGTTAACTCCTCTACTCGACAAGCTTGACCCGTGGCTTATCGGGGACTACGAAAAAACCATCAAGGCATCTCGGCAATATGCAGAAACGTTATTATCGCGCTACATGTTAAAAAATAACCTAGAACGGGTACAGAGCGTAACGCAGGCTTTAACTGAGGGGTACTTTTCACATGGGTACCCGATTGGTCGTCGAGAAGCTAAAGAATTAGGGCTTATAGTGATTGAAGCGCATGGCGAATTATGGGATGTAATCTGGAATTTATATCTCGGATACGAAGAGCTATTCAAGGGTGAGGAAGAGGAAGCAAGTTATAAAACTTCTGAAGTTCACTTGAGCCACCTTAAAAAGACTTGCTTCTAAGCAGTTTTTTATACTTTCATCAAAATATGTTGCTTGTTGTCCCTCAATACGGTAGGATAAGTATGGCTTGTTTTACTATCTATAAGTAATACATTAGATTATGGTTAGGTAGTGATAATAATGGAGGTGGACAATTATGCTATCAACGTTTGGATTTGTTTCCCCTTTAGAAGCAGGAATATTTCTTGTTATTGCATTAGTTATTTTTGGTCCAGGTAAGTTACCGGACGTAGGAAAAGCCCTAGGTAAAGGAATAAGAGAATTTAAATCTGCCAGTGAAGGAGAAGAAAAAAAGGAAGAAGTTAAGGTGGAAAAATAAGAAGTAATAATGAAAATTAAAGATACGGGGCCGAATTGGCCCCGTATCTTTTTTGGACAAGTCAGAATGTATTAACTGACTGGTATATACTTTCTGGAAGGTCTCTTCTCACCTTCTTCAGTGTGTAAATTCAAGAGTGGACCTTTACTAAACCTGTAACGGATTAAATTTGTCCTTGACTTTTTGAACTTCTTGAGCCTCGGCATCGCTAGTAGGATACCATCCCTTTTGGTTCATAATGTTATAGAGATTTTCATGAATACTATGTTCTTCGGTGAGAATATCTTTCAGATTTTGCCTTAAATTAGCGCACGTCGATTCTGTAACGAACGTATTCACAGTGGAAGTAACATGTTTCTCGCTTGTTAGTAAGTCTGTCAAAATCTCTTGTTCTGACAATGTGTTTTGCGTATTCAAACTTATCCCGTCCTTTCTTTAGTTTTATTGATGCGAATTCAAATAATTAAGTAAGGTATCATAATGCTTACGATGTTGCTTAGAAATAGCAGAAAGCTCGGAACTAATCGTTTGATCTTGGACCGATTGTGCGGCTTGAGCAAACTTATGAACTAGTAAAGCTTCCGCCCCGAGTTGGTCATTTAAAATGGCCAAATTTCTAGCAGTTAGTTCAGGTTTTGATGTGTTCATGATAATTCTCCTCTCGGTATTAATTAACCCATATATAGAATGCTCAAAACAGGTAGAAATATGCATGATCAATAATGTAAAATAATCTTACTATAGAGTTAGAACTGAAGTAGGAAACATAATGGGTTGAAGAGGAGCGTTATTTGGCAACACTATTTTCAAAGAATAAAACACCTTTGTGATAATGAAGGAGAAGCAGTATGAATTCACCAGTTGTGAACCCAATCAATCGCGTCAGGTTAATTTATCAGTTTGTATCCCTTGTTTTTCCGATTGTAAAACAAGAACTAAACGGATGGCGGCGGATAGCTGCGCAGGCTCCTGATTCCCGCCTACGGCAGCAAGCCTCAGAGAGTATTCGGCTAAAGGCTTTTCACTGCCAAGGGGGAAGTATCTATGCACTCTATCCTGGTGTGAATCGAGAAGAAGCAGTTCGATTTATCGTTGCTTATCAAACCATGTGCGATTATCTTGATAATTTGGTCGATAGTCTTGAGGTTCAGGATGGATTGGCGTTTGCTCAGCTGCATTTGGCCATGCAAGAAGCCTTAGATCCCAATGCAGCCTCATCGGATTACTATTTGTATTATCCTTATCGAGAGGATGGAGGATATCTAGAACGGTTGGTCACAACCTGCCAAGAGAGCCTTAAAAAGCTGCCCTCGTACAACAGTGTTCAAGAAGAAGCCATTAAGTTAGCTAAACTCTATTCCCACTTACAAACCTACAAGCACTTGGCGGTGGAAGAACGGGAAACGAAAATGTTAAACTGGATTAACCCCTACTTAACAGATTATCAGGAGATAAACGCGTGGGAATTTGCCGCTGCGACAGGATCAACCTTGGGGATTTTCTGTCTTTATGCTATTGCCTTTCACCCCCAATTGACGGAAAGGCAAGGTCAGGAGATTAGGCAGACCTATTTTCCGTGGATATGCGGCATCCATATTTTATTGGATTATTTCATCGATTTACGTGAAGATAGAGAAACGAAGCAACTGAATTTTGTGGCTTATTATGAAAATACTGAGACGATTAGTGAACGCCTACAACTGTTTGTAAAAAATTCATTAGAGCGGGCGCATCAGTTGGATCATCCCAAGTTCCATCGAGCGGCTGTCCAAGGTCTTCTAGCCATGTATCTGTCCGATGAAAAGAGTATGGACAGAGATATTCAGTCCGTCACAAAGAAACTGTTAGGGGATAGTGGTCTGGGAGTTAAACTCCTTTACTGGTTATGTCGTCAATTACGAAAGATGAAGGTTCTTTAAGTTGTACGTAGTAAGATAGAATCCGCCAAATCAATAAGGGTCGTTCGATAAGGACTTCTTGGAATTTTATCCAAGCTGTCTTTTGCGTTACTGATACATTTAGTGGCTGTTGCATAAGCTTGATCGATGCATCCTGAGGAAACAAGGGCTTCTTTGATGCTTTGGTTGCCTTGACGTGTAACCTTGCGTGTTTTCATGAGTTCTTTCAGCCAATTTCCATAGATGGGATTATCCATGAGATAAAGAAACGGAAGTGTGATGTTACCATTAATGAGATCTGTACCAACTGGCTTGCCAAGAGAGTCTGAATCTCCACTGATATCCAAAATGTCATCGGTGATTTGATATGCGTAGCCAATGTTTAGTCCATATTCTCGCATTTGGGTCAATTCTTCTGAAAAGGCACCTGCAAGGATAGCCCCTGATTGACAGCAAGCAGACAGAAGCTTTCCTGTTTTCTTGGTAATCCGTTGAAAATAATGTTGCAGGCTGATAGAACTTGAGAACTGCTCATTCGCTTGATTGACTTCACCTTCACACATGGCTTGGATTGCTTCGACAAGGTAGGTCATACTGGAAAGCAATTGATGTGTAGAAAGAATATTGAAGGCTTCAGCAAAGAGGTAATCCCCTGCCAAAATGGCTACGTGATCCCCATAGAGGGAGCTTATGGTTGGCTTTCCACGCCGGGTAGATGATTCATCGATAACATCGTCATGGATAAGGGAAGCCATGTGAATGAGTTCGGCCGCAACGGCTGCTTGGATCATCGGTGGATTTAAGGGAGCAAAACACATACCACTATAAAGAGTAAGGAGCGGCCGAATTCTTTTACCACCAGATTGCAACAAACTAACACAGGTTTGTTGAATAAGGCCATCGGCTTTATTGAGCAAGAGTTGTAACTTATCCTCGACAAATAGCAGTTCAGGAAATTGAAGCGTGGGAATTGATGTGTCCGTGGTGGTATAAAGTTGTTGTATACTCATAGCATCAGCCTCTGCCTTCTATCAAAATTATAGTAAAAGCTTTTTATATTATGTCATAATGAGGAAGATAGAATACCTAAATTGAGTAGAAATTATTTTACGGGGGAATCTAAAAACGTTTAAACTTCTACTTGAGCTAGATATATAGAATGCGAAACACAGAGGAGGCAAAGCAATGAGTAATGAGAATGACAAAGAACATGCTCTTCAATTAAATCGACAGGCATGGGAACCAGCAGGGGTCGTGAGCGTGAAACTAATGCATAAAAAACCGGCTCGTGTACCAAGAGTGACACGAGCCGGCCATGACTTTTTAATTTAAGAAGGTTTGAGTTTTTTATCATTTAGTTTGATTTTGAATAATAGTGTCAATGATATAATTAACACAATGGTCAAGAAACCGCTGAGAAAAAAAGCTGTGTTGGCTCCAAACATATCCGTCGTTAAACCCGCAAACATGTTTCCAATGGGAGATGCTCCTGCAAAAACTAAGGAATATACACTCATAACTCTTCCCCTGTATTCATCTTTGGAAGTAATCTGTAATGTTGAATTTGCAGTTGTGCTAAACCAGATATTGAATATCCCGGTAATAACTAACAAAATTGCAGTGTAATAATATGTTCTTGTGAAACTAATCAATATTAACGTTATCGAGACCAGTATGGAACTTCTTAGTAGAATTTTCATATTAGGGCCTGATTTGCTTTTTACGGAAACCATTAATGCACCGATTAATGATCCCGCTCCTAAAGCTGACAATAATAAACCATATGTTTTCTCCCCTTGATGAAGTATATTTTTAGCGAAAACTGGAATTATTATGTTGAAATTAAAAACAAAAATCCCGATAATTAAAACCATCAAAACTGTCTGCAGTAGTGCTGGTTCTCTTGCTATATATTTTAATCCGTCCTTTACCTCTTTGAGCATATTGTTATCTGAGACTTTCTTTCTTACATAGGGTGTCACTTCAACCTTAAGCAAACTTACTATTACTGCCATAAAGCTGAATCCATTTAATAAGAAGCACCAACCTGCGCCAAAAGACGCCATAATTAAGGCTCCTATAGCAGGCCCTATTATTCGGGCCAGATTAAAGGTAGCCGAATTCAAGGCAATCGCGTTCATCAAATCTTTTTTGCCTGCCAATTCTATCGTAAAAGCCTGTCTCGTAGGCATATCAATGGTATTCGAGAAACCTAGGATTAACGCTAAGATAAGAATATATTCATAACTAACCGTGTGAGTGAAGACAAGTGCGGATAATATAAATGCTAAAATCATTGAAGTAAATTGAGTAATTAAGATTATTTTTTTCTTTGGAAATTTATCAATAATAACACCAGCGAACAATGAAAAGAACGTGATTGGTAAAAATTGAACAGCTCCTAAAATACCTAAGAGTAGTGGTGATCCAGTTAAAGAAAGTACGAGCCAAGTTTGTCCTATGCTCTGCGCCCATGTCCCGATCAAAGAAACGCATTGTCCGAACCAGTAAATCCTGAAATTATTATGGGTTAATGCCGGGAAATTAGTTCTAACCGCATTTATGGAATGTTTGTAGATATTCATTATTAACCTCAATTTCTTGAAAGGTCTAATTAAAGTTGGCTTACTTAACAATTATACCATAGAATGATTTACAAAAAGAAACGCAGATAGTCCCATACGCGACGTAATGAGACAAGGCGTGTAAAAGGAGTAACTGAATGGTTACTCCTTTTACTTGCTCATTTTCCGTAACAGTGTAGTCTATAGGCCTTTAACAAGTGCCAGAAGAACTGATTCATCGAGCGAAGCGAATTCGCTATCCTTGAATGAGTGGACTTATGTGGACTTATTTCGGTTTTTTTGGTTGCTTTGGCTTTTTTGTCTCCTTCTTGTTGGGACTTTTATCTCCCATTCTTTCTCACTCCTTACTTACTTACTCACTCACTCATGTCATTAGGAACCGACCTCTCAAAGCGATAGGTTCCTAAAAATAGTCGTTGAGTAATTATTTTTTCTTCATATAATCAGCAACGGCGGTTGATTGCATCTCTTCCCAGTTTTGGAATTTAGTTGTTTTCTTAATAAATTTATCAAACTTTTCATCGAGAATTGCCATAAATTCCTCTAGACTGTTTATATTGAATTTACCAACTATGAGCAGCTCACTAAAATTAGCAAAATCAGTGTAGGTAGTCATAAAAGCAGGTGTAAACAGATCTTTAAAACTTACCATACTCATAGATTTCTCGGATTTCTCAGTATTTTCTAGGTTTTCAGTCAAGTGCTCCAAGTCAGATTTGTTTATGTCAGACATAATATTCACCACCTTTCTGTGACGGTCAGTTAGAATCCTAGCGCTATTATAGCCAGGGATTCGACTAATTATAGGCGCCTATTCAGAGCCCTTCCTAAATGTTTGTTCATCATCATTCCAAAACACACCACCGGGTTTTAATGCCTCGTTACTGAGTATTTCCATTTCTCCTTCGCGGAGCGCAGTTTCGAAGAATTGTTCAAGCGTAATACCTAATTTATGACATACATAGGTAAGACGTTGCCGTTTTTCATTCGAGACAGGAATTACTAGATATTGTACCTTCAAATTAAATCACCTCTAAAACAAGTGATTCGCGAAATAACTAGAAAAACCTGCTAGGTGATAGGAGAAATGTGTGACAAAATTCAGCCCGATGAGAGAAACCTTTAGGAGATCACAGTAAACTAGTCATCATCGGATAATCTTCGTTTTCGACGACACCACCGGTAATAGAATGGAGACCGCTATTAAGAAACGCTGATCTAAAAATAGCCGAAGAACCGTACTTTTCCCGAATTATGTCGACGGCACTGTCAACCTTACGTCGTTTCTCGTAGTCCTTACCAAAGAGAGAGGTTTGGAAGAAATCATTTTGGCAGAATTCAGATACGCGCAGTCCCATATATCTTAGCGGTTGACCTTGCCAGAGTTCATCGAATAATTCGCAGGCGATTTCCCAAATTTCATCCGTACAATCAGTCGAGTTAAAGAGCTTTTTTTGGTGGGAGCAACCGTAAAATTCATTCGTTCGAAAGGAGATGGAGACTAAACGAGCTAATACATTAGCCTGACGCAGCCGAGTACTGACAGATTCAACGAGGGAAAGCAGTACTAGGTGGGCATTATTGCGATTCTCCACGTCAAAAGGAATGGTCGTGGAATTACCCATACCCTTTACTACAATGGCCCCACCAGGTCGAACCGGAGAATAGTCTATGCCGTTGGCATAGTTCCAGACTAACACCCCATGTGATTTTAATAATAGTCTGATTCTAGCTAAGTCAAAATTTGCGAGTGCTCCAATTGTTCTAATACCCCTAGATCTAAGTTTTTTGGAGGTTGCTCTTCCGACCATAAAAAGCTCTTCAATAGGTAGGGGCCACATTTTTGTCGATATTTCTCCGGGGAAGATAGTATGGACCATATCGGGCTTTTTAAGCTCCCCAGCCATTTTGGCTAATAGTTTATTCGTTGAAATTCCAATATTCACAGTAAAGCCGAGTTCATTTTTTATGCGATCTTTTATCTCGTGGGCAGTTTTAACGGGATCGTCTGAAAGCAAATCCAATCCAGAAAAATCTAGAAAACACTCATCGACGGAAAAACGTTGAACGGATGGGCTATATTCCTTAATAATCTCAACCATGGCATCGCTACACTGACGATAAAGACCATAATGCGGAGGAACAATTATAAGGTCTGGACATTTTTGACAAGCAGAGTAAAGTGTTTCTCCAGTTTCTATTTTAAATTTCTTAGCTGGGATTGATTTTGTCAGCACTATACCATGTCGTGTGGCTGGATCACCGCCAACAACCGACGGAACGGTCCGCAAATCGAGTGGATCGCCGTGTTGGAGCCGGGATACTGCTTCCCAAGACAGGTAGGCAGTATTTGCATCAATATGAAAGATATATCGTTTAGCCATGATTTTTCACCGCCCAGAGATAGTGTACTCTGATTCTACCAGAACATGTATTCTAAGTAAATAGAACATATTGGCGATGATAGTGTTTGAGGCAAGGAAAATTTAGGAGGCGACATAAATTGGACCTTATTTACGCTCAGGTAATTTGAGTTTAGGTCAAATGGCCGACTGTTGCCAACCGAGTGGTGTCGGTACTATTAATTAAGAAAGAATAAGGCCCATTTCAATATGGGACCTTACTCTTAAAATATTACAGTTAATTTAATATCTCACAACTCCCACCCATCTCTATTAATGTATCATTTATTTTAGATACCCTATCCTCATTAGTAAGCACAATTAAATAATCACCAGGATAAATAATAGTGTCCCCTCGTGGAAGTATTTCTTGTTCTCCACGCTTAACTGCGACTAATAGGCAATGTGACGGCCAATGGATTTCTTTAATTTGTTTACCATCCAACATAGATCCCATACAAACTGCAAACTCTAATATAGATTTATTCTTCTTATTTCCGAAAGCTACGCCCACACCGTCTTTATGTAAAAACCTTTCCAGTAAAGATTCATAGATAGGTTCTGAGCGTAAAAGGTCGGCAACGATATAGGCTACTATTGATACAATAGCTAAGGAAAGCAAATTGCTAAAAGAGCCTGTCATTTCTGTAATAAGAATAGTTCCTGTTATTGGAGCTCTTACAACAGCTGTGAAATAACCTGCCATGGCTAATATGATAAAATTATTAACATAAATACTGTTAAAATGAAAAAACTGCACTAGTACAACTCCGTACACATTTCCTATTAATGCACCAATTGCCAGTAGTGGAAGAAAAATTCCCCCTGGTGCCCCAGATCCATAACATGCCATAGTAAATAAAAACTTCACTACCATTAGAATCAGAAGGATTGTTATAGGAAAATTCCCCGTTGTTACCAGCGAGGTTATAAGTTCATGCCCCCCACCTAAAACCTCTGGCAAGTAAAGCCCCATAATTATAGAAAGTAATAAAGGTACTATTACCCAAAATTCTTTGGAGAGCCATTTTTGGTTGGAATATAAATCTTGTGTCTTTAAAAGTGTTTTATTAAAAACCATTCCTAATATGCCTATTATAATTCCTAGTAAAATTATATAAAAATAATACTTAAGAGGCAAAACAGATACGCTCTTAAAATCAAGAACTGGTTTTAAACCAAAAAATTCGCTAGTTACAATGTCTGCAGACAAAGCAGCGGACAAAGCAGAAAGCAAAACCAAGGGGGAAAAGTTTTTATGGACCTCCTCTAAGGCGAACATTGCCCCTGCCAAAGGAGCATTAAATGCTGCCGCAAGTCCCGCACTCGCTCCACTAGTCATCAGATATTTTTCTTCTATCTTTATTCTTTTAAATACTTTACTAAAGCCCTGCCCGGCAGCTGCACCTAATTGAACCGATGGACCTTCTCGTCCCATAGAAAGTCCTGCCCCTATGGCTAAAAGTCCCCCAAAGAACTTTCCAATAATAACCTTCCACCATGTCATATTTAGTTTTCTTAATAGGACTCCTTCAACCTGAGGAATACCACTTCCACTAATCATGGGTTCATGTTTGACTAATAAACCTACTATATAGCCTATAATTGACAAAGCCACAATCCAAACAATAATAAGCAAGGGTCTGATCAACAAAACTTTATAAATTCCAGTTATCATAACCCCTGCACTTTCAAGTGCATAACGATACAACACCACTAAAAAACCAGTAATGCTACCCACAGCAATTCCTTCAAACACTAATTTTAATCTGAAACTACCCCAATGAAATAAGGTGTTATAGGTGTTATGTTTATTTTTTACTTCCATTTTACTCCTCCATATTACCAAAAACAAATCATCATGGTATTATTAAAATCATCTGAATAGATTTCTCCGAGTGATTTCACATCCTCTATAGTACCACATATACGTGAAATATAGAAATTACTGTAGAAAAACAATACCCCTTTGGAACCGTGGACCTCAAAAGCCGCATAGGGATGAAATCTACTTAATTATTTGGTATAATATGAGAGAGAACGAGGGGACAGGTAAGCTGTTTTGCCAATAATAGGAGAAACGGTGAATCTGCCCTGTTTTTCAGGGGGAAAAATCAAGTGAATTTAAACATTGGTTGCCTTGTACTTCACGGTTTTGGAGGGGACATAAAAGAAGTAGCACCTTTAGCATCGCGTTTGACGGGTCGCGGATATAAAGTGTTATGTCCAAGTTTAAAAGGGCACACCGGCAGGCGTGAAGACCTTCAAGGGATAAGTTATACAGACTGGATAATTTCAGCTGAAGAGGGACTATTATCCTTGCTATCGGATTGTGATGTGGTTTATATCATAGGTTTTTCGATGGGTGGTCTTCTCGCTATAAATCTTGGGTTAAAGCATAATATTAGCGGGATTGTGACGATCAATACCCCAATCTATTATTTGAATATCAAAAGGGCATTTATAGATAGTGTTAATGTGCTGATTAGAAAAGATTTAAAGACCATTAGGCGCAACATAAAAGCGTCAAGAGCTCTGCCAATCTCCTCTCTCCTGAATTTTATGTGGTTAGTAAAGGCAACGAAACCTCAGATCAAAGAGTTACTTTGCCCGGTTTTTATAGCCCAAGCTATTGATGATCCTACAGTTCGAAAAAGTAGCGCTCATTACATATTTCAGAATACGAGATCTTCAATAAAACGATTAGAGTTTTATGATAGCTCCGAACATCTTATTCTATTGAGTCAAGAAGCGGAGCTAGTTATAAAGGATGTTATCGGCTTTATAAGTTCATTCCATCCCATGGCGTCGAACATATAAGAAGCCATGTCCATATAATAATAATTAGATGTGATAACCAAAAGGGGTCCTGTTGAATTATATCCGAGGAATATTTTGAAATTAATCCTTGATTAACTAACGCTAAAAAATAACTAACGCTAAAAAAATGGAGGAACCTAGAGGTTGAGAGAGAGAAGCAGAGTGATCTATGCAGGTCAAAAAATGAGAAAAGCTCGCCTTGAAGCGGCTATTGGAACTCAAAAGGAATTAGCAGAGAAGACAGGTATCCCCGCTAATATCATCAGTGATTTAGAACGAGGTAAACGTCAGATGAGCCCAACATGGGCTAAACGGATTGCCGAGGTAGTCGGGGGCAACTGGACGGATTTCATAGAATTAAGGAAATGATAAAGCAATAAGTGAAAGTAGAAAGAGCCAAGGTGTGATTTAATTCCCGGTATTTCCCAATCTGTGGCAGAAACTAATGCTATTAAATATACTAAAATTAGGACAAACATTCTCGGGCAGGGAATGGTTCACATGATCTCTACCTGCCCTAGAGATTTGTGAATTCCCTCGTCTTTGCAAAGCAGTCGGCAGATGTCGACTGCTTTCTGTATCGAGAGTGTTTGTTTTAATATGTAGAAAGGACGTGAAGAAAATGCCTGTTATTGCAAGTAATAAAGACACTGTGATGGTTGTAACCTATCAAACCGGTTTGACTGCACAAGGCTCTCCCAAACTAAGTCAGCGTAGTTTAACTAATCTGAAGTCGAGTGCTGCAGACCAAGATGTTTATGATGTTGCCGTTGCCCTTTATGGGCTTCAGGACTACCCTTTAATCGGAGTGCGTAGAGACAATCGCGTCGATTTAACGGAGTAGTAGGGATCGAATGATGAATTAAGGCATGTGAGGGAATTTAAAGCAAGTAGCTAGAAAAGAAAGGAGGGATAACAATGGCAAGTACGACCAAAAAGATATTGAGAATGACCTTCAACAACGCCTCAGGGAACGCGGTGACTATAACTTTACCAGAACCTAAGGCGGATTTGACTGCGGTCCAAATCGAAGCCGTCATGGATCAAATCATCGCGAAAAATATTTTCCTTACTACAGGTGGGGAACTAATATCCAAACGAGATGTAAAAATTGTCGATACGACAACGGATGATCTCTATGATCAACCAATAGCATAATATACCGCATTCAGAAGTGCATTAGTCGAAAAGGCATCGGGATAATAAACCGGTGCCTTTTATTTCTGCTCTAGGGAAGGACGTTCTCTTCTTTGGCGACTGGATAAATAATTTACAAGTTCCACAGATACTTTTTCAAATCCACGTACCCGTTTTCCTTAAAATGGCTGCCTTCATTTAATAGTAGCTGTTTTTGATCAACCCAACCTGGAGTTAAACGCCCTTGGCAGTTGACCACACGATGACAGGGGATGTTGAGAAATTCGGGGGCATGATGCAGTGCTTGTCCAACCATTCTTGAACGTCGTGGGTAACCTGATAAAAAGGCAATCATTCCGTATGTGGCGACACTACCGGGGGGGATATCCGTGACGATCTCATAAACTTTATTCGAGAATTCTTTTCTGTTCAATTCGATTCGAGTCACCTCGCCGATCTCATTTTTGTTGTGACGGATATTGCAATGTTATAAGTAGGGTTGCTTTGCCTTCACAATACGCATACCCGTTTAGACTTCTCATATTTTTCATTATAATCTTGACATATTCTCCATACAAAGGTCACGGAACGGCAACAAGTTTGTCCTATTATAAAAACAGATGCCGTTTTGCCTTCAGATTATTTTAACACAAAGGAGCTAAAATTTTAATGAGATTTAAGAGAAATGAAGCGCTGAAGAAATCCAAGGGTCCTGCTGGTTCAATCGTATTGTATGTTGCCGCTATCGTTGTAATTATCATTGGAGTCGCATATTTGGTGACGAATATCGTGCTGTTCCAAAAAAGCGTGGCTCAATACGTTGCACAAGGGTATACCACAGCTGACGTCACTAGCCAATTAATACCTAGCCAATTGTTACCGGGAATTTATGAACCCATCGCGGTCTATGGCGGTATCGCCCTCATTTTGTTCGGTGCCGGTATGATCAATCAGAAGATTTCAAAATGCCTAAAGATGTTGGGAGACCTTGGGGTAGAAAGTGCTGAGCTCGAAGCCGATGAGATTGAGGTCGATGAACATGAGCCCGGGAAGCCTGAAGCCTGATCCCAATCAAGTAAGAGGCGGAGTTTCTCCTTAAGTGTTACGAATCTCCAAATATCGCTCACATGAAGTAGGGATGCAACTCTGGCTCCGGCCTTTCATTATCAATACCAAAGAACTAGAGAACCCGCATGCGGGTTCTCTAGTTCTTTCAGCAATATTTGACTATAGATTTGTTCAATTCTCAATGATATCATGATTTCAGAAAAATCAAATATTCATATGATTGGAGGCGTACAATTTTTGCCTCGCCTCCTTGAAGCCACGATCCGTAGTCTGCTAGGCGGCAACTGATGGGTTCCGGCTTCCGGAAACAACCGGGTTCACAACTAAGCCAAAGTGGAAAATGGATTAATTTTTTAGGGAGCCATACATCTCCGCCAGCAACATAGCCAGTTCCAGTTCCATGCGATCTTGATTAGGCCAAAAATAAGGACTAATGTCCTATTTAAAGAATTAAGAATAATGATATTATTTAAGCATGGACTACATGAGCAGAGTTGCAATAGGATTATTGTCTTTGCAATAAATACTAGGTACTCTTTTCTTCTCCTCCTCCTTCTTCTTCTATACCCCTCCTAGCGAGGGGATTTTTATTGTGTATAGGTGGTTTGAGCCAGTTTGCGGCATAATTTTTGCATTTTTCTCTTAAGGGAAGTACCAGCCTTACGAGAAATCATAGGAGGAATTGTGACTTTAAGTACTGTTTTTCACACCACTCTTAAAGCATAATGATACTCATTGCCGAACTGGTAGAACCACATGCTATCTAGAAACAATTTCGCCACCTTCGATGCTCGTGGAAGGGGAAAACCTAAACAACTTTCAATTTTTGCTTTTTCTTACGTTCGCTTGTGTTCAATGGTCCATATTTCTCCCAATCTTCGGGAGTCATCATTCGAGTCATGCAATCACCATCTAAAGAGGGGGAATCTTCTTTTTCACACATCATTTGTGCGGTTAGCAAAGTGCCCAGTTTGTTTGCTTTTCCATACATAGCTCTCAACATCCTTTCGACTTTTTCTACAGTTTACAAGAAAAAGGGAAAAAAGAGCATATGTCGTTAGTCATATATGAATAGGACTTAAGAACGAATTTATCTAAACCAAAGGAGACGGTCAGATGGATGGATTGAGCCAAATCATGAGTTTGCTAGTTCAACGTTTTTCTGTCCCACGTAAAAGAGACAAGAATTTTGTTCGAGGGTAGCGACCTTGGAGAGGTATACGCTATTTCAATGGCCAAAACTTTAGGATGTATAAGCTTAGTGACGGACGACATAAAAGAGCGTGGTCCACATTATACATTAATGAGAATCCCAGATTCAGATGTAATACCCTTTGCTTTCTATGAATTATTATTCTTAGACTATTTGGAAGAGCGTTTAGCTTGTGTCGTTTCTCTTTTTCCTCGGGTCTCGTGCATGTCGGCCAGAGTGCCGAGATGCTCAAGAAGGCCCGTACCACCCTGAATATCCTAAGTGGGACTTTGTGGAGGAAGGCGTTGGAATTCGATATTAGGTAGCACAAGAATAATGTTAGGACTTTTTCTGCACAAAAAAGAGTAATCTTCACCTGAACGTGAGGATTACAAAACAAAGAGAACATTTTAAAGGGACGTATTTGCCAAAAAGAGGGTTAGATGTTACTTGGAATAACTTGAACCGTAAACTGGATGCAGAGAGGTATCCAGTTTAATCATTAAGGGAGATGAGAAAATAATGGGGCTTTAATAATTGGACATGAGGGATTAAAACTAGGACTCGTAAAACCGACGGTACACCCAATCACGCTATAAAAAAAGTTTTTACTACTTGGCGGGCTTATTTTAACTAAACTTATAGATGTGTTTGATAAGATTAAGGCCAAGAGATATAATGCGTGGGCTGATTTTCCGCCCGAAACTAATGCATGAATTGACAAAGCTTCGGCGCAGTTCTGCATATAGCTTTTCATCCTTTTGCTTTATAAAGTCCCAAAGCTCGTCTGCCTTGCAGCTAAGCTTTTCGTCTTCTGCTATATAGATATGAGTAACGGTGATGGCTACCATCATTGAAAGATAGAAAACCATGTAGCGCCTAAGCTTCTCACTTTCAATGTCATTGAAAACATCGTACGCCTCAATCATCATGCGCGTCACTTTAAGCTGCTGGTCAATCTGTTTGATCATAACCTGCGTGTTAACGGATTGGCCAGGCCGGCCAATTAAATAGTGATACGGAGAACAGTCCAGATAAACTACGCTTTTTACATAGGGCAGAGGTAGATAGGCGATAAGGTTGTCCACATAAAATGTGTGCTCCGGCAGCTCGAGGCCGCACTCTCGCAGCAAATCCGTTCGGTAAAACAAGGAGTGCATGAGCATCAGCTGGTCGAAGCGAAAACGATGCATACTGTCCCATGTAATAACCTTCCCTTGTTGAAAAACATTATTGTATCGCATGACTTTATGCTTACCGGTATAGGAATATTCGTAGACATAGTTCGTGATCAGCAGGTCTACGGAGCCGATACTGCGCAGCAACGAAAGCACCGACATGTAGTCCGAAGTATCCAGCCAGTCGTCGCTGTCGACAACCTTGAAATACGTACCCGTGGCCACCTCCAGTCCGCGGTTGACTGCCGAGCCATGGCCGCCGTTTTCTTTCTGCTCAAGGCGGACAATTCCGGGAAAGCGACCGCAGTATTCTCGGGCAATCTCCGCGGTGCTGTCTGTGGAACCATCATCCACTACAATAACCTCTACCTCCTGCCCGCCCTGCACTACACTGTCCAGGCAGTGGCGAAGATAGTCCTGCGAATTATAGGACGGTACGACAATTGATAAAAGTTTGATATTTTTCATCTCCAGATTTTTTTCATTTTGTCCATTTAAGTTTCATCCATTTAATGTCCTTCTGCCGATTCGTGCGCCACTTGTTCCTGAGCGCTTCTCCGTATTGCCCGTGAAGGGATTTAATGTATAGGTAACTTCCTAGGGGCAGGAGTGCAGCATACTGTATCAGGTGCAATAGCAAGCTCGCCGACAGCGCCGTGGTCTGATCGATACCCAGTCCGCCAAGGCCCAGAATTGTCCCGTATTCAAAAAGGCCGATGGCACCAGGCGTAGCTGGTATAAAATTGATGATATTGGTGGCGGCAAATACGGCCAGCGACAGGCGAATGGACGCCACCCATGGGAAGCCGAAGGCCACAAGCCCAATCCATGTAGACACGAGCAGGATAATCCATGAAAGGAGCACCCAATTCATCATTTTCACTGTGTCAACATTTAAATATTCATTGAGATAGCTGCGAAGCCGCGGAAGATAAAAGATGAGAATCACGAACAATATAAACGCGGCAATACAGAGAAAGGTAAGAATCCACAGTGCCTTTAACAAATTTTGGTCTTTAAACCCGGCAAAGGGAACTGCGCAGATTGAAAGGATCATAATTGCGGCGAAATCTGCGAAGGCCGGAATAATCAGCAGGTTTGTTCGCTTTATGGCACTGTATCCCCTCGGGAAAAAAGCCGCCCGTAGCCCCTCTCCGACATGGAACGGCAAAACCATGTTAGCAGCATGCCCTATACCCACGATTTGAAGAGCTGTCATTCTGTCCATATCTCGGTCAATACCCCGTGTATAGGAAAGTCCGCGAATATAGTTGGCATACACAAAGATAGCGACTGAAACCAGCGCAAGGCCCCAATTGATGTCCGAATGGAAAAGCTTGCCCACATGCAGGCCTTTGAGTGCCCCAATTGAGTAATAAACAACGATGGCGGTGATGGTCATTCCTATAAACAGCTTTAGTGTTATTTTAGTGGGCATTCATTTGCTCCCTTGGTCCAAAGATTCTGTTGATCGTGTTTTTTCACGCGTCAATTAAATTTATAGACTTTGCGTGCTATGTTATATAATCTGACGGTAAGTTTGTTGCCGGAGCTTCCGGGCAGGTTTGCAACCATTCTCAAAAACCTGATGCTCGCATGCCGGTACAGGCCGTTGTCGCAACTCATAAGGAAGGCCCAAAGCTCTTTTTCCTTCTTGTTGGCTTCCTTTGTGCCGGAAATTCTTAAGAATACGGCGCAAATTGTCATCATCATGGCTAAATAGCTCAGCATATAGCTGGACAGCTTTTTGCTGGATATGCTCCCGGGGAGACTGTAACATCCTACCATGATGCGAGTTACTAGGAGCTGCTGGTCAATTCTTCCTATCATTACGCTTTCATTGACAGATTGGTCTTCCCGCCCGATAAAATAATGGTAAAGATCCACATCTAGATAGTAAATAGTTTTCACAAAAGGCAGTGGCTGGTAAACAAAAATATTGTCGACATAAAAGGTATGCTTTGGCAATTTAAGGCCACATTCGTGCAGCAGTTGTGTTCTGTAAATCAACGAATGCATCAGAAGATATTTCCAGGGAGGAAACCTCCTTATGTCATCCCAACCGAACATCTGATTACGGGGAAAGACATTGCTATAATTAATGACGTGTCTGGTCCCTTCCAGCAGCTTTTCATAGATATAGTTGCAGACCATCATATCGGGAGCAGAGTTGCCACCCACTAACGTTTTAAGGGTTTTTAGAACCTCAATCATACCCGGGCCATCGACCCAATCATCTGAATCTACAACTTTAAAATAAAGACCGGAAGCGTTTTTTATGCCGGTATTGACCGCTTCGCCATGTCCTCCGTTTTCTTGATGGATCACCCGTACTATATCAGGGTATTGCGAGGCATATTTATCTGCAATTTTTCGGGTGTCGTCGGTAGAACCGTCATTTACTATAATAACTTCCACATCTTTTCCGCACGGAAGAAGTGTATCGATGCAGCGTTCCATATAAGCCGCTGAATTGTAGCACGGTACGGTAAATGTAATTATTTTCAATCTGCGCTCCGTTCTGCCGCTATGCGCCGGCACAAAAAATTAAATATGAACACTAAACTCATTGCTTTATTAAGGTGTCGGCAAGCTCCAAGGCCTTCTTAACTATGGCGTCCATGTTGTAGTATTTGTACTCCGCAAGCCTGCCCAGTAAGTGAAATTGTGGAAATTCGTCGGTAAGCTTCCGATATCGCTCATAAAGGGTGAGATTTTCAGGATTTTGGATTGGGTAATAGGGGGTCTCGTTGTCGGCGCCCGTATATGCCCGTGGATATTCTTTGACTATGGTAGTTCGTCCGTCCAAAGCTTGTCCAGTGAGGTGTTTGAATTCGGTTATACGGGTATATTCGCGGTCAACAGGATAATTAACAGTCCCCTTGGGCTGGTACCATGTGATATTGTGAGTTTCAAAGACAAAATCCAAAGTCCGGTATGGCAGGCGTCCGTACCGGCAGTCAAACAATTCGTCTGCTGGTCCTGAGTATATTACGGTGCCGTTGAACGGGGAACCGTCAAAAAACACTTCCCCGGATTCCAGCCGGAGTAGCCTGCGTGCGTCGGAATTGAGTTGGAGCTCTATATTGGGATGATTTAACATGCGATCGAAGAGTGACGTATAGCTCTTGGCAGGGATACCTTGATAAGTGTCCTGAAAGTAGCGGTTATCATAGGAGATAAATACAGGGACGCGCGCGGTAACCAAAGAATCGATTTCGTCGGGAGCCAGTCCCCATTGCTTTTGCGTGTAATATAAAAATATGTTGTTATATATGAAATCTGCGATTTCCGTAAGTTCTGCATCGGGCTGTCGGCGCAGATCCAATATGGGCACCTTGCTTCCGAAGCCATAGATGTCGATCAGCTTTTGCTCTATGCGCACTGCTTTGCACGGCTCAAAAGCCAAATGGAGCGAATTGAGATTAAAAGGAATGGGCATTAGCTGCCCGTGGATATCGCCCACTACCTCGTGGGAGTAATTTCGCCACTGTGTGAACCGGGAGAGATAATCGAATACCCTTTTGCTGTCCGTATGAAAGATATGGGGACCAAATCGATGTACAAAAATTCCGCTCTCACTCATAAAATCATAAGCATTCCCGCCTATATGGTCACGCATTTCAAGGATCAGTACTTTTTTACATGCCCGTTCCGCCAGTTCACGCGCTATAATCGTACCTGCCATTCCGCAGCCTACGACAAGACAATCACAAATTTCATTTTTTTTCATTCTTAATTCTACCTTACATATCAAAATATTATCATTAAACTCAATATCTGCGAGTTGCCATATTCTCATTTTACCATGGCCTAGAATTATTGCAAAATAAACTTTACGAAATTGTTCAATGATCTACTCCATTTCTTATAGGCTCGGGGGCAGAAGAAGATGGGTAAAGGAGTTGCGAACCCTTGAAGGAGCGGCAGTCTCGTCTTTTTCAATCCTACCATCCCGAAAACGAACTACGCGCCGAGTATACTCGGTGATACTCCGTTCATGAGTGACGATTATTATGGTGTTTCCCATGGAATGCAGTTTCTGGAAAATCGCCAATATGTCTTCACTGGAGCGGCTGTCCAGGTTCCCCGTTGGCTCATCTGCTAGGATAAGCGCTGGATTGGTAACTAGAGCACGAGCTATTGCCACACGTTGCTGCTGCCCACCGGACAATTCCTTGGGTTTATGATGGACTCTGTCAGCTAAGCCCACCGCTTCTATTGCTTTTAGGGCTCGTTGACGCCGTTCTTTGCTGGTTAAGCCAGCATACAAAAGAGGTAACTCCACATTTTCTATTGCAGTTGTGCGTGGCAACAAGTTAAATCCTTGGAAGATAAAACCGATTTTCTGATTACGAATTACCGCCAGTTGATCATTAGAGGCTTTTGCCACATTGATGCCTTCCAGAAAATACTCACCAGCAGTTGGAGTATCCAGGCAACCTAACAGATTTAACATCGTTGATTTACCGGAGCCAGAGGGGCCCATGATAGCCACAAATTCTCCAGCAGCCACATGTAGATTAACACTTTGCAAGGCGGCCAATTGAATTGTCCCAGTGGAGTAGATTTTGGTAATTCCTCTCAGGTTAATCATGTTACCACCCCCTACCTTAAATCATCTCAGCAATCGTTTCCATCCGCTTGCCTCTTCAGCACCCAAAGCTTCATGTTTAGTTTTAAGAGATATTATAATAGATGCAATATCAAAGGTTTGGTGACAGTTATATTGGCACCAAGAAATGAAAATAGAAAAAACGCCAATCAGTTTATTGAACTGATTGGCGTTTTTCTTTCTTCACGTAACCCAACTTCGAGTAGTACTATTAATACTGTTACTAAAAATGTCGGAGCTAAGGACAAGGTTGAAAAACATCGAGAATGCGGTACGGAGTTTGCTGGAATTCTCGGCATGGATGCCAAGGCGGCAGATTCCTGCTTTGCTGGGTTTGGATGCTACCCAACCAAAAGAACAACTCAAAAGCGGTAAGACTCTGGCCCAAATTGTGCACGGTTGGAACCAGTGCAATCTTCTAGGGCATTTTTGTGTTATTGGCCTTAACATATTCTTAATATAAAGGTCACTGAAAGGTAACAAATAGGGTTTATGATGAATACAACAGTTAAACACTCGTAAGCTTACGGTTGAAATATAGGCCTAGCTTTTTCATATTCTACCTCCTTCACTACCCCTCCTAGCGAGGGATTTTTTTTTGTAAATAAAAAGCCCCTATTTTGTAGGAGCTTTTTTGAGGTTTTTCAATACTTAGGCCTTTGGTTCCTTAGTCATACCTTTTAACGTGTTTACTATTTTTCTTGACCAGCGTTTTAGCTGATTTTTGAAATTAGGAGTTCGTTTCATTTAGCTCATCTCCTCTTTGGTTATAGTTGTTATTATGTGCTGATGTTGATTTGTTATGTATTGCTCGCCTAAGAATAATGGGCCTGAGTGTTGGTTCTTATTGGGGCTAGAGTATTTTAAGCAATAGTCAGCTAGACTATAATAAATAAATAAGGAGTAATAATATGAAAAAATTAGGAATGGTTTTCGCAACGCTCGTTCTTGCATTGGTGGTGTCTGGTTGCTCGAACCAAGTAAAACCAAATAACGCAAAGGAACAAGGAACGAGTGATGTGACATTAAAAGGGCAAAGTCATAACACTTTTGATGAAGCCAAAGCAATCTCGATGGTAATAAAAGACCATCAAGACTTTCCGTCAAACCCATCTGAAACTGTAACAAAGAAACTTCCAACTGGCGGACCACAAGGTACAACAGCAAATGTTAAATTTATTACAAAAGTTGAGAAAGTCGGGGAATCCGCTTATGTAGTAACCCTTACAAAAGATTGGGGCATTACGGTAAACGGGAAATATGTAAAGAGTTTTTGGAAGTATAATGTTACCCCCAATAGTGTAGCTCTATTAGAGAACATTGATAATGATAATCTTCCAAACGTAATGAAATAGTATGAAACGCTTAAGCAATATTTATATTATGTTTATTTACAGTCTCTATAGAAGCCAACACCAGCGAACAACAATAATTATGACGGACGAAAACGACCAAATACATCACATCAGGTCCTCGGGGATACCGGAATCCGAACATAAGGAAATATACCGAATATTAAATGTTAAAGTCGTGTTAAGATTGCTATGGCCTTTCCGGAATGGCTACCCACCAATAGTTTATAGAGACAATTGCATATCGTTAAACTCTTACATGATCCGGAGATCGATGTAGAAATGATTCAAGATATGCTCTATGTCGGGGAGAAAACCATCGCAACGGATCTGAAAAAGCTTCAGGGAAAAGGCGAAGACCCGCTTGAGGTTCTGGGGCAAAAGCTCATTGAGCAGAAAAAAACAAAGGGTAGGGTTTCGATAATATCGGGTTATCATGGCACAGATAGAGGGGGGCTGGGCTGGAGTTACGTTGGTATGTTCAACAATTTGTCAAAGTCAGGTGATATAATCAAGTCTAAGGTGGTGGATTAAAATGGCAAATGTCAAATATCAGAAACATTGGACTATATACGCTGAGTAAAAAAGTTTAAAGCCATAATATTGCCATGAACTGATTAAAAGTATGGAAAAGTGAAGCGGGGATAACAATGAGCAGAAAAAAACAAAGGGTAAGATATGAGCTCGACAGCGGCGATATAAGAAGCTTAACAAATGAAGAAATTATAGCGATACTTCGTGCGGCTGAAGAACTGATTGCAACTGGGGGAAGGAGTATGCTAGCTAAGATTCTGAAGGGCTCCAAAGATAAAAAAGTGCTGGAGCATGGACTGGATCAATGCCCAGTGTATGGATACTATCGGGAATTAACAGTACAGGAAATAACCCATCGGATCGATTGGATGATAAAGAAAGGCTACCTTAAAATAGAATACACGGACAGGCTTCCAATGCTTGTTTTTTCAGATATGGGCTGGGAAATTGAGAGGGAGACCTATGCAGAGGAATTATTGCAAACGTTTGAAAGGCTTCTGGAAGGGAAAGACTACAGCTTTGTTCAGGAGTTGAAGGACAGGAACAGAGGAATGATACTGCTGTTCATTGAGAAAATCAAACAGACTGGCAATGCTAGGTATATACCACTACTGAAAGCCTGGAAGGAAATTGAATATAAAAATGTGCAGGCTGAAATTCAGAACGCCATTGATTATCTGCTGAAAAATGGAACAATATTTTGATGGAGTATCTAGAGTATAAATGGAATGGTAATGGAGGAAATAGAATTGACGGACATCAAATTTGAAATCAAAGAGACAATTGGGGTTCCATCCAAATCGCCTAGCCTATTCAGAAGCGGGCGGCGCGGTCAAGGACCTGGAATGTCTGCAACATGAGCTTTTATGATTTATGACAACAAAAAAGCAGCAATAATCTTTGCTGCTTTACTATTCGTTCTATTATTAATTTTCGATAGCTTTTCTAATACAACTTGATAATGGTTCTATATCATAGACAGACCTAATCGAAGCATGAAGCAGAGTATCTTTATTTATAACATTCCAGTTTATAACAATAGCCAAACAACGAATGAATTCTCGAATTACACGTCCATTACCTTCTCGGAAAGGGTGAAGAATGTTTAGTTCAGACATGTAAAACGCTGATCTTAGAGAGAAACGCTCGACATTGTACCGACTAAAAAACCTTCTGCTTTAAGCTTTCTAAAAAGTTGGTTGGCATTCCAGTACTTGGAGTGGCATCGTTGTTAATTCGTGCTTAAGAGCCACCGCGCAGCGGTTCTGTACAACATTGGTCACAATAGGACCCAGAAGGAACATTATTCTAAACTAACGAAAAAATATAAAGTATAATTGCGGTGATTTTGTGGGGGCATAGGTATGTGATTCAAGATATTAGTAGCTACTTAGAGGGGGACGAAATGGAAAATATAAGGAATATGGCAGACCAGCTACTAGACAAGATTGATGAAAAGTGTAATCCATGCGTTATAGGGTTAGATCCGGATATTAGCCAAATTCCCGAGTTTATGAAAAACAACGTAAGAGACTATGATAATCCTTTTGAAGCAGTTCGAGATGTGATTATTCAATTTAACAAGCAGATTATTGACGCAGTATCAGATATTATTCCAGCGGTAAAACCTCAGATGGCTTTCTATGAGCAATACGGAAGCGAAGGGGTAAAGGCATTCGAAGAAACAGTAAAATATGCAAAGGGAAAGGGTTTAATAGTTATAGAAGACGCAAAACGGAACGATATTGGAAGCACAGTAAAAGCTTATGCGAATGGGCATCTTGGAAAAGTATCAACGGTTATCGGCAATGAGATTTCGTCTCTAGATGTAGATATTATAACTGTTACTCCTTATTTAGGAAGCGACGGTATTAGACCTTTTATCAATGTTTGTAAGAGGTTAGGAAAAGGAATATTTATTTTGGTTAAGACTTCTAACCCTTCTTCAGGAGAGATACAGGATAAATTAGTTGAAAATACCAGTAACACTGTTTATGAGACAGTCGCTAAATACGTAGCCGAAGTTGGAAATGAGTTAATCGGCGCTAGGGGATATTCTGCTATAGGGGCAGTAGTAGGAGCAACATACCCCTCCGAAGCTAAAAGATTGAGAGAAATAATGAACAGGAACATATTCCTAGTTCCGGGTTACGGAGCTCAAGGTGGTAAAGCCGAAGATGTGGTCCCGTGCTTTAATGACGATGGATATGGAGCAGTAGTTAGTTCTTCAAGAGGAGTAATCTTTGCTTATAACATGGCTTTGTACAATGATAAGTATCGACAGGAAGACTATTACTTAGCATCAAGAGAAGCGGCGATAAAAATGAGAGACGATATAGTTAATACTTTAAAAAAATATGGAAAAGCACCAAAATGGTAAAATTGCGGGGCTTCGGCACATCATATCCTCAATCCAGTAATTTTGAAGTGCCTTTGTCCACTTTTATCTCGATATTGAAAAGGATATAAAGCTTAATTTTGTAGCAACAGAATGTCTCAGGGCGTTAACGGGCAAGGGATAGGTATTCCCATGACAATACTTGTCTTTTTACTAACTAATTTTTGGGTAAAAGAAAAGATATCCGTTAGTGCTCTTGTCATAACCTTTTTTATAGGACCCAAATCAAATTGCTTCCTTCACAGATCGCGGTGAAAATAACGGTAATCCTGACAAGCATCTGAAATCATGTTACAATATAAGTATTAAAGCAAAATTTTGGGAGTTGTTTATATGAGCGAGTTTCTCTCAAGGCTTCCGGAGGAATTTCAAAAAGATATATTCTCTGCAATTGAGATACTCAAGAATGCCGGATGCAAAGAAATATTCATTTTCGGCTCATTGGTCACGGGTACTTATAGGGAAGATTCTGATATAGATATTGCCATAAAAGGATGTTTACCCGAAAATTATTTTGCTTTGTTAGGAAAATTACTGACTACATTAAGTCGTCCTGTCGATTTAATCAATTTAGATAGGGAAGATCCATTTTCACAATACCTTGAAAAGGAAGGTGATCTTTATCGGGTCTCCTGAAAAGGCAATATCTCAAATAATTTTTGAGATACAGCAAATCGATGAATTATTTACTTCCTTCAGCGAATTATTGGAGAAGAGTAAAGTGGAGGAACCGACTTTAATCGAACTTACCGCAATAGGTTCAATCCTGCATTCCTTTTATAATGGAATCGAGAACATATTTAAAACAATCGAGAAAAATATTGATGGTGAAATCCCTTGTGGTAACCACTGGCATAGCCAACTCATAAAACAAATGACTGAATCTACATATAAACGTGATCCTATTATTTCAGAAGGCTTAAAAGAAAAATTGGCAGACTACCTGGCATTCAGACATTTTTATCGCAATTCATATTCCTTTTGGTTAAAATGGAATGAGTTAAAGAAACTGACAGACCCTGTGATTATTGTATGGTCAGAATTTAAAATTGAATTGAAGACATTTATGGATAACCAGTAATGAAAACATAAGCAGCTATCTTAATGGATAATATCACCGACGATTCCTCAAACCCAAATCATTCAAAGATACAGAGAAAAGAACAAAATAGAAGAGGCGTTTCGAGAAATGAAATCCCTGTTGGCACTAAGGCCAATCCATTTAACTCGTCCCGAGCGAGTCAAAGCTCATGTCACGGTTTGCATTCTGGCTTACCTACTGGTAAATACGATGGAGATGATGCTTAAGAGGGCTCAACATTCAATATCTCCTATAGAAGTTTTGAAACAAGTACAAAGCTGCCAGTTAAATCAAGTAGGTATTAATGGCTCACATGGTTATTCACTTACCGTTACAGAAATGACAGAGCAACAATTAGAATGGATAAAACTCTTCAACTGTGAGAACTTATTGAAACCAAAGGCATTAAAACGGATAATAAAATCCTTGCAAACTACGCTGTAGTGACAAAAATATTATCGATATATGCCTCCAAAGCCTTGCTACGTCTGGTGCTGGAAAATTCTTACGCCAAACTTGGGATATAAATGAAGAAAATAAAAGAGGGTTATTTGCTCTTTTATAAAATTTTAATAAACGTGATTTTTTTTCAATTTTGGACAACCCTACATACATATCATTGATTAGGGAATACAAGAATGAAATACCCTATTTTAACGAAATCGACAAAAATTATGCTCAAGTAAAATCTTTTCTCTTGGATCCAGCTAATCGTAATCAAGTTTCTCTATTTATATTGAATCCAAATCAAATCAGCGATTCCTTTAAGGGCATCTTAGATGATCTTCACAAACCATATAAGAAGTATAAGAAATGGTTAATGAAGGCAAATGAACTACTTCAACCTATTCAAGCCAAAGGTCCATCTCCAAATCGTGATGGTTTACATTTTAAGGTTGCTCAAGAAATGGCCGATGCAATCTCAAGAGTTTGGTGCAGTCAAAAGGTTATTTTGTTTGGTTCGGTGGCCAGAGGGGAAGAACGAATCGATTCGGATATTGACCTAGCTGTTGAGTTTTTTGGAGATGTCAGGTATAGTCGAAAGTTTGTTAAAGACTTTATTGACAGAATGATCGGAGATGTTCTGGAGCCTCTACGTAAAAAGTATACAAATGTTATTGGTGGAGAAAAAGGTATCTGGGATATTCTCAACTTATCTACTGCACCAAAAAATAATCTAAAGATGTTCGAAGCAAAAGGCTTTTTTACAAATAGCTTAACAATGTTTGAAAGGACTCAACCTGAGCTCGCTATTGATGGCAATACTTTTAAGTTCGAGCCTGGTGATATTCTCGGCTGGGTCCATATGCAGACGCAAGGTATTTATTGTCTTTTATTTAATGGGGAGAAAGCTATGCAGATGAAAGCCATAGGAATGCATGGCAATGATGTGGGATGGGTAGGTTTACTTAATTTTGAATTAAGGGGCAATGATGAATCGTATTTCAGAGTTGTATTGACAGAAGCTAAACCTATTTTGACATTTGCTGATGATGCCGAGGAAGAGTTTAAGAATTTGCATTTTTGGTTTGAATTTGTCCAATGGTACCATCCTTGGGAAGAATTTGATTACAAAACTATGAAATTTGTCATTCTTCCTAGCAACTGGCCACGTTGGTGAACGATTGTTTGAGGTCGCCTGATATGTATTGCTTTCTCAGCAAATGAAAAATACAAGAAAGCTTTGATTGGCTCATTACACATTTTGACAAGCTGAAAATAGCGTTAGAAGTATGTGATACCTAGTTCCTGGCCTCGGCAAGTATGCCGCGCTTAGGTATTCTTGCAGTTCCTAGCCACGACCGCCATGACCGACAAAGAGGGAGTTGGGGGAGATACGGACCGCAGACCGAGCCCACTGGCATGCCACACACTCCCGTGCGTGTGGCATGGTCCGTCCAGTGACCCAGCGGAAAATTGCTCTACGACTTACAAATAACAAAAGCACCCGTCTGCTGCCCGCATTCAAGTGCTTTTGTGTAACCTTTCAGCTACAGTTTTAAGTTTATCAGAACTGATGTTCTATTGCAAGAATTTAATGTAATTTTATTTTCATCAACCATTAAAGATACCAACCTAGCATACCCCCATACTTACTGAAGGTAATCCCAAAAACCTCCGAAGCTTTACTTAAATCCATAACAATGCATTCTCCAGATTTATGGGCTTCCAAATCCTCAGAAGTTCTTTTAATACGCAAAGGTACCTGGACCATACGAGGAACGACTAAAAAATAACATCCCAAGACGGTTCCGCCGAGAAGGTATTACTGTCGGCTTCCTTGTCGAATATTAAAGACCAAACCGGTTGTAGATTTGTCTGGCCGTTTATATAAAAGTATTCAGAACAAATTGTCTTTGAACTCAAAATTGCATATAATAGTATCAAGAGGTGATTGTATTGGCAAGGAAAACTCCAAGAGTGGCAACGAATAATCGGGTGATTTCTGGTGTAAGGGCATCGATGGCTTTTGAAGGATTAAAGCCAAGTACGCATGCGCAAGCAATTGGAAAACGGTACCTCGAAGATAAGATCAGTAGTGTGGAGGCTGTCGCAGGTATAAAAGCTAGGCACGCTTCTAAATTTGGACGCTAACAATGAAAAGTGGCAGTGGCTTTTCAAAATACGATTCTAAAGAAATTAACCGATCTGTCTATTATTATAAAGATTGTGATGTATTGATTAATAAAGAAAACATTAAAGATGCAAACGCTTTAGCTCAGTATGAGGCTGATATGACAATGCTTCGGCAATACCAGCTTGAAAAAGAACAGATGGTGAAGGGTAGATTTGGAAGCACCCACTTAAAGAGAATACATGGGTATATCTTTCAAGACATCTATCCTTTTGCTGGCAAATTGAGGACTGAGAACATTGAGAAGGGTTCTACATTTTTCTGTAAAAGCCAGTTTATTGAGGAAAACTTAAATTCGATATTTAGTGAACTAGCAAAGGACAGATATTTAATAAGTTTGAATCCGGAGGAATTTTCTCAGAAGCTAGCTTATTACATGTCTGAACTTAATATGATACATCCATTTAGAGAAGGTAATGGCCGAAGCATTCGAGAGTTTATTCGAGAATTGGCTATGAATTGTAATTATATAATCAACTGGTCTTTAATTGAGAAAGAAACTTTGTTAGAAGCGACAATAATTGCTGTCGATAAAGAATTACAACCGTTGAATAAGTGTATTTTGCAAGTCATCGAAAATAAGTAAATTGAAGAATATTTTAGTAAGCATCTGAAAAGGTGCTTTTTCCATGCCCGAAAAACAAGGAGGCATGGCCCGTAGACCGAGCCCACTGGCAGGCCGCACATTCGCGTCCGTGGGGCCTGGTCCGTCCAGTGACCCAACGAAAAATTGCTCTACGACTCACGATGGAAGGCTGGTCGGGCCTGCTTCGGAAGCTTACCTTTGATAGAAATACAAGGAAGGAGAGTTGAAGCTGGATTTCTCTAACCAAGAAGCAAATAGCCAGATCTTAAGAATGAACGATACTGATAAGGGAGTAATGCCTGGAATAAGTGACTGCGAAGCAGATCTATCCAGGCAAACATTAACTGACCGTGCAAACTCATCCTATGCAGTACTAAGGCTTGTAATTCATTTTGGGTATAGTTATGCAAAGGACACAGAAGAAAAGCGTATGTCGGGACTGCCTCGGCGTGCTAAGACATTAAAGGGAGGGATGCCCCCGTTCGCTCCCCGGCAATATGACAGACGAAGGACAGCGTAGGAGGAAATATTACCGAACGGGCGCCGGCAGTGGACCGACGAAGGAGGGAACGTTGCCGGTCGGGCCACTGCGTCAGGCAACGCATACCCAAGAGGGCAGTGCTGCAGCTTATAATTCATTCAGGATTATTAGCCGCTCTGCCCATTTAAATCCCTGTTGTTTTTGCTGCAGTACTATTCTTCCTGAGATAGAGCATATACAACAGGGTGCTTTAAACGAAGTCAGGACCCAGGCAGTGGGGCGACGAAGGAGGAACGTTACTGGCCATTCCACTGCGTCGGGAAACGCATACTCAAGAGGACTGAACATATGGTAGAATTGGGTTTACCCTAGGTACCAAGATTAGCGAATTGGAAAAAGAAAGACGTTATTATAAATTCGACAAATTCTCCCTTGAAGTCATAGAGAACATATGTTCTAATAAAAAGGGTATAAACGTTCTGCGGAGGGGGTTAATTTGGAAGTGCAAACGCATGGCGATCAAGGCTGCGATGAAAGCTTCAGTGGGGTTAGTACACAGGTTGAAGTTAAGGTCAGCGTGGATGATGGGGAGACATGGACTAGGCGTATGATCAATATGGCCTGCGATTTGAACGAATCGGGTCTTGAGGCTGGTGAAGTTGTTCAGTTACAGGGAGAGAAGTATAGGATCTTAGTGGGGGATGATGGACTAAGGATTGAGCCACTAAGGAAACCAGTTGGTGAAAAGAAGCAAGCGAGACGAAGGTAGAATATGACAAGGAAGCCCGCACACCCCGACTAGAGTTTTCGCATTCTTTGGCAGCGAAATTTAGGGGGGTCAAATGATGTCAGAGACAGAAAAACGGATTTTCGAGGATGCTTATAAAAGTGTTTTAAGAGATATGAAGTATAAACGAAACACAGGAAGAGCTATTGAGTTAGGCCGTAATATTATGGCACTCCTTGGTAAGAACAGTTTGCTCTTCCTGGAATACGAACGATCCGCCTGCCTGGCAGAGGGAATATATCTAGAAAGCACATACCGGATTGGAGTAGAAGACGGGTTGATGCAATACAGAAAGTCACTATAATCGTTGGAGTTCGAACCAAAAAGGACTACCCTATTTGTTAATTAGGGAAAGTCCTTTTTGGTTTCAAAAGTTTTGTTGGGTTTTTGTTGGGCATTTTGGATTATTCGTGCCTAACAAAGGCAAAAGAAAAAAGGCCCGAAGGCCTTTGATATCAAGTGGTGCGGTCGAGAGGACTTGAACCTCCATGCCCTTGCGAGCACTAGAACCTGAATCTAGCGCGTCTGCCAGTTCCGCCACGACCGCGTAACAAACGTTATTATATGGGAAGATCGAGAGTTTGTCAATAATTAAAATCGTCCATTGAAAGAGTAAGGGCACGATGATACAATTGTAGCATTATCTTAATTAATCAAAGACTCCTACATTATATGATGCTAGGGGCCTTTTGTATGGGTGAGGGAGAAAGAGGGAAACTAATGAATACAAAAAAGGTTTTCCCTGAGTGGGTACTTTGGGGCGTTGTCTTGGTGTGGGGGGCAAATTACACGGTTGGAAAATGGGGAATGGTTGGTTTTGATCCCCTGACATTTAACGTCGTTCGCTTTGTGGGAGCAACGCCCCTGCTGTTTCTTTTGCTTTATAGTTTGGAAAAAGACCTGCATATCGAGTTGAGGGATTGCTGGGAATTGGCTATGCTCGGACTCATAGGAATTACTATTTACCAGACCTTGTTCATGTCGGCCGTAAAATACGCCACTGCTACAAATGCATCCTTAATGCTAGCAATCTCACCGGTGTTTACCGCTATTTTTGCCTGGCTGGCGGGACAAGAACGATTAGGACCAAGGGGGAGACGGGGAAGCGCTTTATCTCTAATAGGAGTAGTCTTTGTCTTGCTCTTTGGGACTAACAAATTGGCCTTAGGTTGGGACGTGATTCGTGGAGATCTGATTGCCATTTTGGCCTCGAGTGTCTGGGGATTATATCCGGTGCTCGCTAAACGCATGTTGCGCAAATATTCGGCTCTTAAAACGATAACGTATGCTTCATTATTTGGTACGCTATTTTTTCTTATCATCGGATTAAAAGGGGTTCTAGCGTTAACTCCGTCAGAGATACCCTTCTCTGCGTGGGGCTCTATGCTTTATTCCATTGCCCTAGTGACCGCTTTCGGGCTTGTTGTTTGGTATCACGCTATTAGCCGAATAGGGGCAAACCGTGTCATGGCTCACATGTATGCGGTACCTGCGGTTGCGGTGGTAACGGCGGCTATTATTCTTAAGGAACAGATTCATCTTATGCAAGGTGTAGGAGCTGTCGTCATCTTTTTGGGCATTAGTATGATTCGAAAAGATAAACTCACTGTTCTGCAAACCAAGGGTGTTGCAGAATTGCCAAGTAGCAATTTGGGATGATGGAGGTGCCTTGTGAGAAAACATTTGATTGTTGGACTGACTGGGGCAAGTGGCTCAATCTATGCACTCACGTTAATTAATGTCCTCGCTGCAATGGACTGGCAGGTTGAATTAGTCATGTCGTCGACTGGAGAAAAAGTTCTCGCCTATGAAACCGGGGTCGAACGGGGGGTTTGGCCAGAAAACGTTCATATCCATGCAAATTCAAATTTGTTTTCTTCGTTGGCTAGTGGCTCATATCGTACAGATGGGATGGTGGTGATCCCATGTTCCATGAATACGCTTGGCTTAATGGCGACTGGCACGGGTGAGAGCCTTCTGGCACGAGCGGCCCAAGTCACTTTGAAAGAACGCCGCCCGCTTGTCATCGTCCCGCGTGAGATGCCTTATAATATTATTCATTTGGAAAATATGTTGCGGCTAGCCCGAGCAGGCGCAACGATTATGCCTGCTTCGCCTGGGTTTTATCATCACCCGAAAGAAATTCAGGATTTAATCAATCATGTGGTCGGAAGAGTCTTGGATCAGTTTGGGATTGAACATACACTTTTTGAACGCTGGACAGGGGTATGATCGATGCACGTACGATGCGCGATGATGAATGATCGACCTTCGATCATTAAGTAGATCGGATAGAAAGTTGAATCCAACTAGAGCGGAGGAGGTAGAGAATGCTCGGTTTGAAGATTTTAATGGCGGGCTACGTCCTTTGGAATGGGTATGTTTTTATCGCGATGGGGAGAGATAAACGTCGGGCAAAATGGCACCAGTGGAGAATTCCTGAAGCAAATTTACTCTTAATGGGAGCGGCTTTTGGAGGGGTTGGTCTGTATGCAGGAATGAGGTATTTCCGACATAAGACTTCCCGCTCTAAGTTTTTTATAGGAGCACCTCTTCTGATCTTTGGCAACGTTTTAGTCGTTGGTTTTCTATATTATGCTGGGCATTTTCGACTGAATCTATTTTAGTCGTTTGTTTAAATAGAAAATTATGGTTTATATGGGGGTGAATGAATGGTTGAACTCTTAGATGTGAAGGATTATGCCCAACAAATTGCGGAAGCGATTGCTACCGTTGTGAAAATCGACATAGAGATAGCGGATTGTAATCTGATTCGTATAGCCGGAACCGGAAAACATCACAAAGGGGTCGGAAAATCTATGGACCGGCAGGGTTATGTGTATCGGGAAGTTCTGCGGACCGGGCATCAGTTTATCATAGAAACACCAGGACAGCATTCACTCTGTGCTCCTTGTAAAGCGCGGGGGAATTGTTCGGAAAAATATGAAGTCGTTTCCCCGATCAATGTGGATGGTAAAGCGGTGGGCGCGATCGGGCTTATTTGTTTTACCGAAGCGCAAACGAAACTTGTCGAAGAAAATCAACACTCCTATCTTATTTTTTTAACTAAAATGGCAGAAACGATTGCTTTGAAACTTAAGGAACAAGTGTTTCTAGCGGGTCTCGTTTCCTCCAACCACTATCTAAATTCTATTATCGACTGCCTGGACGAAGGGCTAATAACCGTTGATCTTAACGGAAATATCCTACACTTTAACCAGTCTGCTCAGCGAATATTCAGTGCCAATCTGCAGGCGCCGCGGAGCAATCTATCCTCCCTATTCACAGCGCAAGTTGTGACAGATATCCTTAGCGTCGGTAAAAGTGCAGATGAAGCCGTCGAACGCGAAGTGTATATCGAAACCAAGAAAAATCGGATCCAGATGGTCTTGCGGGCCTTACCCATTGGTGGAGAAGAAGGGGTACAGAGTATTGCTGTGATCCTTAGGCCGTTTGATGAAATCAGCCGAATCGTCACTCGCCTTAGCCAGCAAACTGTCGGGTATACGATTCAAGATATTTTGGGTGACAGTGAAGCCATTTCTGAAATTCGTGAACGGGCTAAAGTCATTGCCCCTAGCAAATCGACCGTTTTGATTCGAGGAGAAAGTGGAACGGGTAAAGAGATGCTGGCTCGCGCGATTCATAATCTCAGTCCTAGGCAACAGGGGATGTTTATGGCGATTAACTGTACGGCGATTCCTGAAGCGTTGCTCGAAAGTGAACTGTTTGGCTATGATGATGGTGCGTTTACCGGTGCACGTAAAGGCGGCAAAATCGGAAAAATCGAATTGGCTAACAAGGGGACACTTTTCCTCGATGAAATCGGAGATATGCCATTATTTTTACAGGCCAAGATTCTTAGGGTCTTACAAGAGCGTCAAGTGGAGCGAATCGGAGGAATAACCCCGAGCTTAGTCGATGTCCGGGTGATCGCAGCAACGCATCGTAACCTTGAGGAAATGCTGGCCAAGGGCGAATTCCGGGAAGATTTATATTATCGGATTAATGTAATTCCTATGGATATCAAACCTTTGCGAGACCGAAAAGAAGATTTGGCAGTTTTATGCGAGCATTTTATTCAGGTCTATAATCAACAACTTAATAAAAATGTCCGGTTCTTATCTGAGGGGTTTCGGCAGAGGCTACGCGACTATATGTGGCCGGGCAATGTCCGTGAACTACAGAATATCCTTGAATATGCGATGAGTTTAACGGAAGATGCTACGTTAACGGAGGAACATTTATCCCCAAGACTGAT
>Ga0307377_10000166_pt1 | contig 91228 bp, 72 predicted proteins | sample TR3MG_FD_202535 | JGI IMG/M metagenome (GOLD analysis project Ga0307377, IMG submission 202535) | Soil microbial communities from Risofladan, Vaasa, Finland - TR-3 | ecosystem: Environmental > Terrestrial > Soil > Coastal area > Acid sulfate soil | place: Finland: Risofladan, Vaasa | collected...
GAAGGCGGCCAGATTGACTGGGCCTGTCACGGCAACGATGCTACCAACGCGATTTCGGACACTCTGGGCCTGGACGAGGCCGTCGCCGTGGCGCAGGCCTACGCTTCAACCAACGCCGGCACGCTGATTATCGTCAGCGGCGACCACGAGACCGGTGGCATGACGGTAGGTCTGGCTGCTGGCGGGGACGGGCCATTCCTCATGCCGAATGGGGCTCGTTTCTACGTCCGTTGGACGACGATGGGCCACACGGGTGCCGACGTACCGACCGCCGCGTATGGACGGTGGGCGAGCCTGCTGGCCGGGACGAGCGAAAACACCCGTATCTACGGCGCGATGTACAGAGTGCTGGGTGATTGGATTTGGCTGCCCCTGATTTGGCGCTAGATTGGTGGGGAGTGATGAGAGGACTCTGTCTAAGGATATTCCCAGTTGTGCAGGTGATTGTGTCTATCGCTGTCCTGCTAACCGCGTGCGGCGAGCGGGAGCCGCTGGTCTTTGACGGTGAGGTGGCCTATGCCCACGTGCAGGCCCAATGCGACCTGGGTTTCCGCCCCACCGGGTCGGAGGCCTGGCGGGCCACTGGCGACTATATCGTCTCCCACCTGGAGCAGCGAGGCTGGACGGTCGAAACTCAGGAATTCACCTACCGTGGCACGCCGGTGCGCAACGTCATCGGGCGGGTGGGGGAGGGCCCCGTGGTCATCCTGGGGGCGCATTACGATACGCGCCGCAGTGCCGATCAGGAGGACGCAAGCGTCCCCGTGCTGGGGGCCAACGACGGCGCTTCCGGGGTGGCCGTGCTCCTGGAGTTGGCCCGCACGCTGGAGCGGGAGGCGTTGCGCCACCAGGTCTGGCTGGCCTTCTTCGACGCCGAGGACAACGGTCACCTCGACGGCTGGGATTGGTGTATCGGCTCCAAGTACATGGCGGAGCACCTGGAGATAGTGCCCGGAGCTGTCGTCGTCGTAGATATGGTGGGGGACGCCAGCCAGCAGTTGTACCTGGAGCGGAACTCGGACGCAACCTTGCAGGCGCGGCTGTGGGAAATCGGCGCGACGTTGGGCTACACCGAGACGTTCATCTCCGAGTATCGCTGGGCGATGATGGACGATCACGTGCCGTTCGCCCAGCGCGGCATTCCGGCGGTGGACATCATTGACTTTGACTACCCGTACTGGCACACGACGCAAGACACGCCCGACAAGGTGAGCGCCGAGAGCCTGGAACGGGTGGGGCGGGTGCTGGAAGTATGGTTAGAAGAAAAACGAGAGGAATAAGAAGATGCGCACTGCAGAACGGTTGAACAACTTGCCCACTTACGTTTTCGCGACGATCGGCCGGCGAGTGCGAGCATTGCGGGCAGAAGGGGTGGACGTGATCTGCCTCGACATCGGCAGCCCCGACCTGCCCCCGCCGGAAGCGGTGATCGAGACGTTGAACGCCGGGGCGCGCGATCCACGCAAGCACGGTTATGCTCCATTCTCCGGCACGTTCGCGCTGAGGAAGGGGGTCGCCGACTATTATGGCCGCCGTTTCGGCGTTGAGCTGGACCCGGAGGGTGAGGTCTTGTCGCTGATCGGCTCGAAGGAGGGCATCTTTCACCTGCCGATGGCGTTCGTGGATCCTGGCACGGTCGTGTTGGTACCCGACCCCGGTTATCCCACTTACCGCAACGCGGTTCGCCTGGTGGGCGGGGAGTTGTACTCGATGCCGCTCGACGAGGAACACGCGTGGCTGCCGGACCTGGAAGCGATCCCGGCCGGCGTCCTCTCCCGGGCGCGGGTGATGTGGCTGAACTACCCCAACAACCCGACCACGGCGGTGGCTCCCTTCTCCTTCCTGAAGAAGGCGGTCGAATTCGCCCGTACCCACGACATTCTCCTGGCCTACGACAACCCCTACGCCGACACCACCTGGGATGGGTACGTGGCGCCCAGCGTCTTGCAGGTGCCGGGCGCGATGGACGTGGCGGTGGAGTTTAACTCGTTCTCGAAATCCCACAACATGGCCGGCTGGCGGGTCGGCATGGTGGTGGGCAATCGGGAGGCGGTAGCGGCGCTGAGCCGGCTGAAGACGAATGCAGACACCGGAATCTTTGAACCGATCCAGGACGCGGCGGCGGTGGCGCTGGAGACCGACGCGGGTTGGACGCGGGAGCGCAACGAGGTGTACAGGGAGCGGCGGCAGGTGGTGACGGCGGCGTTGGACCGCATGGGCCTCTCTTACACGCGCTCGTCCGCTACGCTCTACGTGTGGGTGCGGCTGCCGGAGGGGACCACGAGCGGTGACTTTGCCTCTGCCTTGTTGGAGGGGGCGGGGGTGTCCGTTTCCCCCGGCGCGGCTTTTGGGGAGCACGGGGAAGGGTACGCCCGCATCACGCTGGGCCACCCTGCGGAACGGCTGGTCGAGGCCATGCAGCGCTGGGAGCATTGGATGGGGCGGATGAGTACATCCGATAGTAGCGGATGAGTACATCCGGAAGAGGGGGAGTGGCGCGAATTCTCAATGGGATGTGGCGGGTGAGTACACCCGGCTGCGGGTGAGTACACCCGGCTGCGGGTGAGTACGCCGTGCACAGTGAGTCAGTGTATGAAAGGGAGGGCATGCATGAGTATTACCATCGAAGAGAGCCGCTGCACAGGGTGCAGTTATTGTGTGATCGCCTGCCCTGAGGAGGCGATTCAACTGGAGATTAAGGCGGAGACCCGGCCGCGTATTGACGAGCACCGTTGCACGCGGTGCGGTGCGTGCCTTACCATCTGCCCCAACAACGTCTTCTCGGAGCCAGCTCTCAGGACTCCGCCTGTGGTGCTCGACGAGCGCTACGACGTGGTCATCATCGGCGCGGGTATCGGTGGGCTGATGACGGCCGCCGGGCTGGCGCGAGCCGGCAAGAAGGTCCTGGTGCTCGAGCAGTTGTCCTTCGTCGGTGGCAAGTACACTCACCTGGTGCACAAGGGCTACGCCATCACCACGGCGGCCTGGACCTGCCCCGGCCCTCACAGCCGCATCGGCCGGCTGTGCACCAAACTGGGCGCAGACATTCGATGGATCACGATCCACGACACCCAGGCGCGGGGTGAGCACTGGGTGGTGATGAAGGACGGGCGGCGGTTCGCTTCGCTCGACGAGGCGCAGGAGACGCTGGTGGGGGGGGCGCGGGGAATGGCCAGGGTGTACGAGTGGATGGCGGACATGTACGATCCCCGCGTGTACTATCCGGACGAGATGACCACGCGCCAGTATATGGAACGGTATTTCTCCGGCAACGAGGAATACGTGCGGTACGTAGAGACGATCATCACCCATTGCTTCGCCTCGCAGACGGTGGATACCTTCTCGGCCATGGAGACCAAGCGGGCGATCGTGGACTCGATCGAGCAGATGGCCGACTGGGGCACGGCGGTGGGTGGGACGGCGGCGCTGGTGGCCGGGGTGGAGAAAGTGATCCGCGACCATGGTGGGCAGATTGCCACCCGCACCCGCGTGTCCTCCATCCAGATCAGCACAGCGGGCCCACGCCCAAGGGCGACGGGGGTGACGCTGGTGGATGGCCGCATTATCGCCGCCGACGTCGTGGTCCACAACGCCGGGCTCAACCGGCTGCTGGTGCTCGCAGGCGAGGAGAACCTGCCGGCTGACTACGTGGCGCGCCTGCGCTCGGCGGTGCCGGCCGACGTAGCCTGCCTGATCCTGGGAACAAGCGAGCCGCTGCTGGGCGCAGAGCACTCGCTGCTGCACACGATGGGCTGGGAGCGGACGCTGAACTGCTACGCTCCCACCTTCTTCGATCCTGCACTGGCTCCGCCAGGGCGGCACATCCTGGAAGTGTTCTGGGTGATGCGGCAGGACGCCCCCGGGGACGGGGGCGGCGAGCTTTCGACGTTCGACAAGCGGCGTGAATGGGAGTTGGTGCTGGCCCAACTGCACGAGGTGTTTCCGAATTTCGATCAGGTGGTCGAATTGCAGGTGCCGATGTTCTACACCGGGTTATGGACGGCGGAGATGGCGCACCGCATGGGGCAGAGCGGTGCAGACCGGCTCGATCCTCAGTCGCCCATCGAGAACCTGTACCTGGTGGGGTACGACTGCATCGGCTACGGGATGGCGGGGGACATCATCCCGCACGGGGTGGAGCGGGCGTTGTACCTGATGCTGAACGATGCGGCCTACAGGCCGGCCGACGAGAAGAGTTCGGCGCGGCTCAGCAAATGGCTCAAGTCGCAGGTGCTCAAGGCGATGGCGTTGGGCAAGCGTTTGAGGGGATAGGAACGGTGAGCGAACTGCAAACTACCGTTACCGCTGTGGCTGTCTATCCCGACCGGGCGCGGGTCACGCGCAGTGGCACGGCCACACTGGAACCGGGTGTCCACCGGCTGGAGGTGGTGGAACTCCCATTGAGCCTTGATCCGGCCTCTGTGCGGGCCTCCGCGCGGGGCACGGCCCGCGCTCGCCTGCTCGGTGTGGACGTGCGGCGCCAGTTCTACGCGCAGGTACCCACCGAGCGCGTGCGGGAATTGGAGGGGCAGGTCGAAGCGCTGCAGGACGAGATGGGCGGCCTCGATGCCCAGGTCGAACTGCTCAAGCGAGAGCAGGCCGCGCTGGGCGAACTGGCCGGCCAGACCGAAAGCTACGCCCGGGGGTTGGCTTTCGGCAAGACCACGGCCGAAGCACACATGACCCTGCTCGATCGCCTGCGTGCCCGCACGGAGGGGCTCAACGCGGCGCTGGTGGACGCGGGTGCCCGGCGGCGCGAGATGGAGCGCCGCTTGCAGAAACTGCAAGGGGAACTCGACCTGCTTCGCGGAGCGAGAGGGTACGAGCGGTACACGGCCATCATCGAGATCGAGGTGGTCCAGGCGGGCGAATTGGCGGTCGCGCTGACCTACGGAGTCTCGGATGCTGGCTGGCAGCCGCTGTACGACGTGCGGTTGGTGGAAGAAGGGGAGCGGCGGCTACTGGAGGTCGGCTACCTGGCCCAGGTGGCGCAGCGCGCCGGTGAAGACTGGGCTGCCGTGGCGCTGACGCTTTCCACGGCCCGCCCGGCCCTGGCCGAGACGTTGCCCGAGCTCGACCCCTGGTACGTTGGGCCGGTCGAGGCGCTGCGCCCCCCACCTGCGCCGGTCGCGATGGGCGCCGGGGGAGACTTGATGCGCATGCGCGCCGCGGCTGCTCCGCAGATGGAGGCGGCCTTCTCCGGCGCAGGACTGATGGCCGAGGCAGCCGCACCGGCGGTACTCGAGGCGGCGGTGGCGATGGCAGCGGTGGCCGGGCTGCCGGGCAGCCTTGGCGCGGCGCTGACGTACCAGGTACCCGGCACTGCCACCATCCCTGCCGACGGTGCACCCTACAAGGTTACCGTTGCGCGCTTCGAGCTGGCGCCTGAATTGGACTATGTGACTGCGCCCAAACTGGTCGAGACGGCCTACCGGCGGGCGAAGGTGACCAACGATAGCCCTTACACGCTCTTGCCCGGCGCGGCCAACCTCTTTGCGGGCGACGAATTCATCGGGGCTACGGAATTGGAACTCGTCGCCCCGCAGGGAGAGATCGAACTTTACCTGGGGGCCGACGACCGGGTCAAGGTCGAGCGGGAGTTGAAGCGGCGCGAAGTGGACAAACGGCTCATCGGTGACCGCCGTCGCCTCAGTTACGGCTACGAGATCACGCTCGAGAACCTCCTGCCGGTCGAGGCCCAGGTCATCCTCCACGACCAGATCCCGGTGCCGCGCCACGAGGACGTCAAGGTCAAGTTAGAGTTCGCCGATCCCAAGCCCACGCAGCAGACGGAACTGAATCTGCTGGACTGGGAACTCGTGCTCGCTGCGGGCGAAAGCCGCGTCGTGCGCTTCGACTTCACGGTCGAGTACCCGCGTACGATGAGCCTGATGGGGTTGCCGTAGTGGAGGGACGAGGAGACAAGGAGATGGGGAGACAAGGGGACAAGGAGACAAGGAGACAGGGAGAGCGGCTTGCTTCTCGCCGATGGTCTCCGGTTTCTGGCCTTGTGCTTCCGGTCTCCTGCCTCCTGCTTCTTGCCTCTTGTTTCCCCGCCCCCACATTTGTCCCCACTCGTACGCCCACATCTGCTCCCATACCCACGCCTTCTCCTACCCTCTCTCCCTCCCCTCCTCCACCCACTCCCACTCCCACTCCCACTCCTACTCCAGTGCCGACGCTTAGCCCTGCGGCCGTTACCGACGTCGTCGCTGCTGGCGAGGAACGGTGGAAGGCGGCAGGGGCTGAGCCGGTGTGCCTGCGCTGGGAGGACTTGGACAACGACGGGAAGCCGGAATGGGCGGGGCTGTATCTGAGGCCGGGGGGGGGGCAGACGCCCCCGGGGACGGGGGCTGAGAGCGGGGGGGGGCAGACGCCCCTGGCGGAGACGCAACCGGCGACGCCTCAGGCGGTGGAGCCGCAACCGGCGGCGCAACTGGTGGGCTTTGTGTTGGACGGTGAGACCTGGCACGACTTGCGGCCGCTGGAGAAGGAGCAGTACGGCCTGGGCCAGTATCCAACCTGCGAACTGGAGGTGCGCGACGTCAACGCCGACGGCAAAGTGGAGATCCTGGTCTGGGGCCACGCAGACGTCAGCACCGACCTCCTCCACATTTTCGCCTGGGATGGAGCGACGTATGCCATGCTGGCTGCCTTCGAGGGCAAGTCCGGCGTGCGGTTGGAGAACGCCGATGGGGACCTGGCCGACGAGGTGGTCGTCGGCTACGAGGCCGGCAAGGACCTGGTGTGGGAGGCGGTCTACACCTGGGATGGGGCCAGTTATGGCTGGACGTGGGAGCGCTACGCCTGGTTCTACCTGGATCGTCCCCACGCTTATCAGACCGATACGCCGGAGCACGCCGTCATCTCCTTCTACCTGGCGGTGGATGACCGGGATTTGCCTGGGGCATACAACCTGCTCAGCCCCAGCACGCGGGCCGTTCAGCCGGCTGAGGAGTGGATGGTGGGCTTTGTGACCACGCTGGGGGCGGAGGTCGGCGCTGTGCACGAACTCGCGCGCAGCGGGGACGTGGCCAGCGTGATTGCCCAGGTGCGTGCCTACGATAGTGTGGACGGGCGCGTCGTCGCCACGATGTGGGACGTGCAGTGGACGGTGGTACAGACGCCCGACGGCTGGCGGTTGGAAAGCGCGACCACTACCCAACTCGAGCAGTGGGAGGCGAGTTATTACCGGTAGGGGCGCTTCCGCCCGTGCATTTTGCTGGGTCCTGTGGTATACTGCGGATGGGTACATCCGTGCGGATGAGTACATCCGTGCGGATGGGTACATCCGTGCGGATGAGTACATCTTGAGAGAAGGAGACGGACAATCGGAAGACAACCTGAACCGACCGGTGCCCCCCGGGAGCGGGCGTTCCTGGTGGGCGTTGAGTTGAAAGGGCCCGCGTCCCACTCGCCCGATGGGGGGTGGCCGGTGGAAGAGTCCCTGGCTGAGTTGGCCCAGCTGGCTCGCACGGCTGGCATCGAGGTGGTGGGACAGATGGCCCAGCGGATCGAGCGGCTCAATCCGGCCACTTTCATCGGCTCAGGCAAGGTGGAGGAGCTGGCCGAGCACGCGCAGGAGACCGCGGCCGACGTGGTGATCTTTGACGATGAACTGTCTCCCCGCCACCAGCGAGAACTGGAGAAAGTGCTGAAAGAGGGGGTCAAGGTCCTCGACCGGACTGCGCTGATCCTGGACATCTTTGCCCAGCGCGCCCGCACTCGAGAGGGAGCGCTGCAGGTGGAACTGGCCCAGTATGAATACCGGCTGCCCCGGCTGACGGGAGCCTGGACCCACCTGGCGCGCCAGACAGGCGGCCGGGCCGGCGGGGCTACCGGTGGGGTGGGCGTGCGTGGTCCAGGCGAGACCCAGTTGGAGACCGACCGGCGGGTTATCCGCAGCCGCATCGCCCAACTCAGGGACGAGCTGGAAAAGGTCCGCGCTCACCGGGGCAACTACCGCGCGCGGCGGCGGCGAGAGGGAGTGCCTGTGGTCTCGATCGTCGGCTACACCAATGCCGGCAAATCCACGTTGCTGAATGCCCTGGCCGGTGCTGACGTACTGGTGGACGACAGGCTGTTCGCCACGCTCGACCCTACCACGCGCCGCGTGAGATTGCCCGGTGGAGGAGAGGTGCTCTTTACGGACACCGTCGGTTTCATCCAGAAATTGCCGACCCACCTCGTGGCCGCCTTCCGCGCCACGCTGGAGGAGGTGACGGAGGGGGACCTGCTGTTGCACGTGCTGGACGTCACCCATCCACAGGTGCTGCGCCAGGCTGAGGCAGTGCACAGAACGTTGGAGGAGATCGGGGCTACCGGCAAGCCTGTGATCAGCGCACTGAACAAGGTTGATCGTCTGGCGGACCCCGACGCTGCCTGTTCCGTGATGGACAGGTTTCCCAACTGTGTGCCGATCTCGGCTCTCACCGGGCGTGGGCTAGACCTCCTGTTGGCCCGCGTCGAAGAGGTTCTGGAGACACAGATGACCTGGCTCGATGTGTACATCCCCTACGAGTCGGGGAACCTGGTGGATCTGTTCCACCGGCGGGGGTTGATCGAGCGGGAGGAGCATACCGGGACGGGGACACACATCGTGGGGCGCATACCGCGTGGGTTGGCGGGGCGGTTCCAGGCAGTGCCGGAGCCAGCACATTTATAGGACGCCCCCGGGGACGGGGGCGGCGAGCTCGGAGGCGTCATGATAGGCAAATGGCTGAAGCGTAGCAGTGAATTCCTGGCCCGCTTGCCGGGGCTGCCGATTCTGATCGCCATCGGCCTGGTGGCATTGAACTTTGTACTTCAGGTGCTCCCGGATTGGCCCGTGGTCGGCTGGCTGGCTCGCACCAATCTGTTTCTGCACATCGGCCTCATCCTGGGATTCCTGGGGGTCCTGTTAGGCGATGCGTTGTAGGGTGTCGGTGGGTCGTGGGTTTTTAGTAGGATGCCCCCGGGGACGGGGGCGGCGAGCTTTGTGCGGGAGCGGGCCCCGGCCCGCTCTTTTGGTATCGTAAGTCGGACGTAGCGGATGTACTCTCGGGTATGCCCGGGGGGGGATAAGGTGCGACGCCTGGCCGAGCCGTGGATATTGTACCGCCTCCGCGATGGAGATGCTGAAATAACGCTGGTATGGCGCAACCGGCTACCATTGGTGGTCATCCCCATCCTGCTGCTCATCGAACTGATCTCCCCAGCCCGGGTGTGGATGACGCTCTTGTTCGCGTTCGCCAGCGTAACGGCCGTCGCCGCGTGGTGGGCCTGGCACATGCTGCGTGCTGTGCGGGTGCGGCGGGAGTTGCAGTTCGAGTGGGTCCAGGTAGGGGACGTGTTGGAGGAGCACTTTACACTGGTCAACGATTCGCCGCTGCCGGTGCTGTGGGTCGAAGTGAACGATGCCAGCGACGTGCCCGGCTACGAGGCGGACACGGTGCGGGCGGCGCATGCGCACGGTACCTACCGCTGGACGACGAGTGGGGAGTGCCGCCTGCGCGGGGAATACCACCTGGGGCCGTGGGAGGCGACGATCAGTGACCCGTTTGGCATTTTCGCCGTCGTGCAGCGCAACCCGCAGGCCCACACGGTACTGGTCTACCCGCCCATTGCGCGGCGGCTGCCCTTTGCGTTGCCGCGTGGGACGGCGACAGGGCTGGCGCGCACGAGTGACCGTTCCTGGGAGCCGACCGTCAGTGTCGGAGGGGTGCGCCCGTACGTCCCCGGTGACCCCCGCCACCACATCCATTGGCCTACCAGCGCTCGCCGCGAACAACTCTACGCCAAGGAATTCGACCTGGAGACTGGCGGTGATATCTGGCTGGTGCTGGACCTGGATCGGGACGTGCAGGTGGGGCGAGGAGAGCATTCGACCGAGGAAATGGGTGTCATCGTGGCGGCGTCGGTGGCTGCGCTGCTGCTGGATGCGGGGCGGGCGGTGGGGTTGATGGCGCACGGGGCGCAGCGCCGCATGGTGATGCCGGCCCGGGGACGGGGCCACCTGTGGGCGCTGCTGCGCGCGCTGGCCCAGGTGCGGGCCACCGATACCCGCCCGCTGGCCCGCGTGTTGGACGAAATATCCCGCGCCTTGCACGTTGGAGCGACCGCGTTGGTCATCACCCCCTCCTTCGATCCGGCCTGGGTTTCCGGGCTGGCGCGGCCGCGGGCGCGCGGGGTGGGTGTGGCAGCGGTGTTGCTGGATGCGGCCTCGTTTGGGCGGCCCCCGGGGACGGGGGCCGGAGCAATGGACGGTCGCCTCTCCTCCCAGGCCGAGGTGTTGCGAGCGTTGCTGGCCGACGCACGGGTAGAGGCCGAGGTTATCCACGCCGATATTCCGCTCTCGCTGCGTCCGCCGACGGGCCAGGTGCGGCGCTGGGAGTTCAAGGTGCTGGCGACTGGACGCGCGGTGGTGGTTAGTACCCCCTGGGGAGCGCAGTGATGGTCTGGCTGGTCAAGCGGTTGAAGCCCTGGAAGAGCACCGGCCTGGAAGAGCCGGTGCTGGGGGTGCAGTGATGGTCTGGCTGGTCAAGCGGCTGAAGCCCTGGAAGAGCACCGGCCTGGAAGAGCCGGTGCTGGGGGTGCAGTGATGGTCTGGCTGGTCAAGCGGCTGAAGCCACGGGAAGGGTGGAGCACGTTCCTGCTGCTGCTGGCCATCGTGTTGTGCCTGCCTGGGGCGACCATGGCGGCCTCGTGGGTGCCCGGAGACGATGGGCTGTTGTCCCTGGCCCTGATCGCACTGCTGGTCGGGCGCTGGCTGGCGTGGCGTGAAGATTGGGGGTGGTCCGTATGGCTGCCGGTGGGCGGAGCGCTCGGCCTCCTGGCTGCGCTCAGCGTGGCGGCTCACGTGGTGCTCTTCTTGCCGGGCAGCGGCGAGGCGACCTTCGGTTTCGCGCAGCGCTGGGTGGCGTGGCTGAGGGTGGCCATCAGCGGCGGCAGCAGTGAGGATCCTGACATATTTCTGTTCTATGCGGCGCTGTTGTGCTGGGTGGGCGTTCTCCTCGCGGCGTGGGCCTTCTACCGTCGTGGGCGCCCGCAGTTGGCATTGTTGCCGCTCGCCATCCTGAGTGCGGTGAGCGTCTATTACTCGGGCCGGGGCATGCTGTGGCTGGTCGGAGAGCTGGGGTTGGGCATCTTGTTGCTGGCGGTCGGCAATCTCACCAGTTCACGGCGCACGTGGGACGTAGCGGGAGTGGATTACTCCAGCGATCTGGGCCTGGAGGCGCTGGCCGTGGCAGTCCCGGTGGCTGTGATCTTCGTGGTGGTCAGCCTGATCGGCCCGATGCTCAGCGCGCGCCGCATCTCGGATTGGTTCTGGCGTACGTTCGAAGAACCCTCGACCGAGGTGGAGGACACGGCGGGGCGGCTGTTCGGCGGTGTGGCTCCCCCGCAGATCCCTTCTGATCGGATAGGTACGGGGCCGGGGGCCAGCAGTTACATGCCCCAAAGTCGTCTTCTGGGGGGGCGCCCCACGCTGCTCGAGGAAGTCGTGATGACGGTGTGGACCGACGAGCCTCCGCCCCCGCCTCCGGAAGTCGCGGATGAGTACATCCGGCCTCATGAGCGGTATGAGGGGCCCCACGTTCCGCTTCACTATTGGCGGGGGGCGACGATGGACGGTTACTCAGGCCGGGGTTGGGCCACGACGGTGGATTCCCGCCAGAAGGTGGAAGGGGAGTTGGCGGTACCTGCGCCGATCACCTACCGGGAGGTGACGCAGCGCTACGAGTTCACCGCTCCCCACGGTGACACGCTTTACGCTCTGAATGCGCCAGCAGAGGTGGCAGTGCCCGTCGAGGCGGTCTGGCGCATCACCCCTACGGAGGGAGAAGGCGGGCCGGTAGGGCCCGAAGGGGACCTGGCCGGGCTGGCTTCGGAGGTGGTCAGTTATACCGTGGTCTCTCGTCTGCCCACTCCCACGGCCGACGACCTGCGGGCCGCTCCGCCGCTGTACTCGCCCGAGATCGTGGAACGCTACCTGCAATTGCCTGAGACGCTCCCGGAGCGCGTGGTCGCCCTGGCCGGGGAGGTCGCTGGCGAGGGGCAGACGGTCTACGAGCGGGTGCGGCTGCTGGAGCGCTACCTGCGCGCCTATCCATATTCGTTGGAGGTAGAACAGGCGCCCGAAGATCGGGACGTGACTGACTATTTCCTGTTTGACCTACGCGAGGGGTACTGTGATTACTACGCCACCGCCTTCGTGGTGATGGCGCGAGCGGTCGGTATCCCGGCACGGCTGGCCTCGGGGTACGTCGGTGGAGCGTACGACTATAACAGCGGTGCCTACGTAGTGCGCGACCTCAACGGTCACTCCTGGCCGGAGGTGTACTTTGCCGGTTGGGGCTGGATTGGCTTCGAGCCGACGGGGGCGCGGGCAGTGACGGAACTGCCGGAAGAAATGCCATTGCCAGAACAGGCGCACGTGGGCCCCAGTGGCCCGCCGGCGCGGGTGGTGCGCTATCGCTGGCGGATGGCCGGACTGGGGCTGGTGGGTCTGATCGCGGTGGGGGCGGCGATAGCCGTAGGAGTCCGGCGGTACCGGCGACGGGTGGCGCAGGCAGTCACCCTGCCCGTGGTGTGGGGCTGGGTGGGGCAGGGCGGGGCGCGGCTGGGGCTGGCCCCCGACCCGGCGCTCACCCCGTGGGAGTACAGCGCCATGCTGGCGACGGAATTGCAGGCCCGGGCGAAGAAAGCCGGGCGGTGGAAGGCTCGCTGGACCGCCCTGGCAGCGCAGGGTGGGGAGGAGTTGGACAACCTGGCAGTGCTGTATAGTGTGCAAGTCTATGGCGGACCACCGGCAGCGGCGGACCTGGAGGCCGCGCTGGGAGCGGGCCCGCCGGCAGACGAAGAGGTGGCGCGCCACGTGTGGGCGCGCTTGCGCGGGCCACTGGGCTGGTTCAGGTGGCTGGGGTGGATGCAGCGGGTGGCAAGGGAAGTGGGCAGAAGGCGCCTAGCGCCTCAGAGGTAGTATGAAGGAAGGAGGATGCGATGGGCTGGTTTGTACTGGTAGTTGGATTGCTTTTTCTCCTGGCGGGGCTTGCTCTGAGCCTGTGGGAGGCATTCGGGGACATCGCTGTGCGGGTGAGAGGCCTGATTGGCAGGCGCGCCAGCGATACGACCGATGCGCTGACCAAACTGGTTGAGGCGATCGCGAGCCTGCTGGAGGCTTTCGCCAAACTCACGATCGGCGTTCAACTGAGTCTGATCGGCCTGGTGCTCACCTATTGGGGGTTGCGTATCCTGGGGATGCTTGCGTAGCGCGCAGACCCTAAAGGTTTGATGACCACCTTCCCGAAAGCTCCCAGCTTTCGGGAAGGTATCCGAAACCCTTAGGGTCTCATTAGGGTCTCAATCGGTGTCGCATCGTCTATCACGTCGCACCAAGTTGGTGTACGGCTCGGGGGATCTCGGGTTCAGCCTGACGGGCACGATCCTGGGGGCCTTTTTTGCCATCTTCCTGACCGACGTGGTGGGCGTCTCGCCTGGCGTTGCTGCGGCTGCGGTCCTGGTCGGGCGGACGTGGGATTACGTCAACGACCCGCTCATTGGCTACATCTCCGATCATACGCGCACACGGTGGGGGCGCAGGCGGCCCTTTCTGCTGTTCGGACCGCTGCCCTACGCGCTGGCCTTTGCCATGCTATGGTGGCGCCCGCCGCTCGAGAGCGACGTCGCGCTGGGCATCTACTACGCGGTGGCCTACGTGGCCTACGATGCGGCAGCGACGTTCGTCTATATGCCGTACTTTGCGCTGACCCCGGAACTGACGTCGGACTATGACGAGCGTACCTCGCTGACCTCCTACCGCATGTTTTTCTCCATCCTGGGCAGCCTGATCGCGTTCACCGTCCCTTTGTTTATCGTCGGCACCTTTAGGCCTGAGAACACGCCGAGGGTGCTGGCGATGGGGCTCTTGTTCGGCCTCGTCTCTGCACTGCCCCTGTGGCTCGTCTTCTTCGGCACGCGGGAGCGAGCGGAGTACATGGAACACGCACACGGTCTGTCCGCGCCTGGCCTGCGCCAATCGTTGCGGGCGGCGGGCAGGAACCGCCCTTTTGTGTTTAGCATAGGCATTTTCCTGTTCACCTGGATCTCGGTGGATGTGGTCCAGGCCACGCTCTTGTACTTTATCAAGTACTGGATGCACCGCGAGGCGGAGAGCGACCTGGTCATGGCCACGATCTTTGTGACCGGCATCCTGGCTTTGCCCCTGTGGGAGTGGGCCGCCCGCAGGTGGAACAAGCGCTGGGCCTACGTGGCGGGCATCGGGTTCTGGGCGGCCGTGCAGATCGTGCTGGTTACGCTGAACGCGGCGACCCCTATGCCGGTGATTCTGTTCTTGTGTGTACTGGCAGGCATTGGCGTGGCGGCAGCGCACATTCTGCCCTGGGCCATCATCCCCGACGCCATCGAGTGGGACGAATGGCAGACCGGGCAGCGGCACGAGGGGCTATTTTACAGCCTGACCACGCTGGCGCAGAAGGTGGCCACTTCGGTAGCGCTGCCGCTGGTATTGCTGCTCCTCGAGTTCACCGGATACGTGCCCAACGCCACTCAGCAGCCGGCCAGCGCGCTGCTGGGGATGCGCATCGTGATGGGGCCGGTTCCTGCGGTCCTGCTTTGTATGGGAATTCTGTTTGCCATCCTGTATCCGCTGAGCCGGGAGCAGCACGCCCAGGTGGTTCAGGCGCTGGAAAGGCGAAGAGTTGAGGCTGATGCGGACAGGCCGGCAGACAGACCGAAGGAGGCTGCATGAGCACCATCGAAGTCCGCCCCGTGCGCACGGCCAGAGAAAGGCGCGTCTTTCTGACTTTCCCCTGGCGCATCTACCGGGACGACCCGCTGTGGGTGCCCCCGCTGCTCCCTGAGCGCGCGAGGGCCATTGATCCCCGGCGCGGGGCTTTTTTCAAGCGCGGGGGCGAGGCCGAGTTCTTCATCGCCTGGCGCGATGGCAGGCCGGCCGGCACGATTTGTGCTGCGCAAGACAGGTTCACCAACCAGCAGGGCCACAGGCGGGACTGTGTGTTTGGCTTTTTCGAATACGTAGAAGACCAGCAGGTGGCCCAGGCGCTGGTGGAGCGCGCGGCGGATTGGGCCAGGCCACGCGGCCTGGAGGGGCTCTTTGGGCCGTTCAACCTGGACTATGAGGACAGTTACGGGGTGCTGATCGAAGGGCGCGACCGCCCACCGGCGGTGCTGTGTGGGCACGCGCCTCCGTACTATGCGCAGATGATGGAGCGGCTGGGCTTCCAGCCGGCCCGCGCAGACAACATCGCCCTGGCGGTGGAACTGAAGGATACGCCCGCCTTGCAGCGGCTCTTGCGCGTGGCCGACCGGCTGCGCGCGCGCGGGCGCATCACGGTCCGCCAGGCGGACCTGGCGCGTTGGGACGACGAGATAGACCACGTGTACCGGTTGCTCAACACGGCGCTGGCCGGCCTGCCTGACTTCATCGGCTGGCATCGCGACGCGGTGGAGGCCCTGGTGGCCCCCTTCCGCGACATCGCCGACCCCGAACTGGTGCTGTTTGCCGAGGTGGAAGGGGAGACTGTAGGGTTCCTACCCGGCATCGCCAACCTGAACGAAGCCTTCATGCACGCCAACGGCCTGCGCTACCCCTGGGATTACGTCCGGCTGTGGTGGTCCATACGCCGCCAGCCGGAGTGCCTGGCGCTCAAGAGTGTGCTGGTGTCGCCCGAGTATTGGAACAGAGGGGTAGCAGTGTTGCTGTTCGACGAGATGGCCCGGCGCGCCAGGGCCAAGGGGTTCAAGTGGGCGGACCTGTCCATCACGTCGGTGGACAATCCCAGTGCCCCGCTCCTGGCAGAGCACATGGGGGCCAGGGTCTACAAACGTTGGCGGGTGTACCGCATGCCCATCGCGCAGGCTCCTGCTGTAACCTAGTTTGCTTTAACGCAGAGACGCAGAGGCGCAGGGGCGCAAAGATGAGTTCTCTGCGACTCTGCGACTCTGCGGCTCTGCATTGAGGAGTTGGGTGGCCGGTGATGAGAATTGCGACGTTGTGTCTGCTGGTGCGGGGAGAGCCGCCCGAGGAGATTCTGCTGGGCTTCAAGAAGGCTGGGTTCGGTGCGGGCAAGTATAACGGCTTTGGGGGGAAGGTCGAGCCGGGCGAGACGGTAGAATGGGCGGCGGTCAGAGAGGTGAGGGAGGAGGTGGGCCTCCGGGTCTCGGAGGGGGACCTGGAGCCGGTGGGCCGCCTGATGTTCCTATTTCCCGCGAACCCCGAGTGGGACAAGGTGGGGCACGTGTTTCTGGTGAGAAGGTGGGAAGGGGAGCCGGTGGAGAGCGCGGAGATGCGGCCCACCTGGTTCGGGGTGGAGGAGATTCCGTACGAGCAGATGTGGCAGGGGGACGTGCACTGGCTGTCGCGGGTGCTGGCGGGGGAGCGGGTGCGGGGGAGGTTCACGTTTGGGGAGGACAATGAGACGGTCACGGCGTGGAAGGTGGAGGCAGAGGAACGCAGATGAACGCAGACGAACGCGGATGAACGCGGACAAATCCTGGCACGCGGATGAACGCAGATGGGCGCAGATGAACGCGGATGGATGCGGACGGACGCGGAGACGCAGATGAACGCAGACGGACGCAGGTTGAATCAAGGCCTGAGTATGAAGGTGTCCACGATGGCCTCGGGGGTGATGAAACGAGGGTCTTGTTCTCGGGGGATTGGGCGTAGCCAGGGAAGGTTGTTTTCCAGCGCCGTTTCCAGATAGAGCGTAACTGCCTCCAGCAGTGCATCCCGGGCTTGCTGAACGGTCTGACCCTGGGAAGCCACGTCCAACTCTGGACATAGGGAAGTATAGCCAGGCTCTTCTTGCAGAATTGCGCCGGTGAACGTGAATTCAGGTCTTTCCATCTCTCACTCCTCAAGCCGATTCAGGGTGGCAGGAAGATAGTCCCCAGCCATATTATACCTTCGAATCGGCATCTAACACCTTGACGTCAGGAATGCCCAAGGGCACGGTGATGAGGTTGCGCGGTTTGAGACCTTGGATGTCCGGCATGCCCATACCTCAGTTTTTCGCTGATTATACCATATCCCCAGATCTAGGGGGTACCCCGCAAAATCTCGTCCCTTTCCACCAGCACCTCCTCGAGCATCTCGCGTCGGGATGCACCTCGCACGAACTCGTTGATCAGCTTGATCGCGCCAAAGCGGCAGCTCTCCTCACACTGCCCGCAGTAGGCGCACCGGTCTGGGTAGTGAACCAGCCGGAAACGATCGCGACCCTCGCGCTGTAGGACCAGGCCGGAAGCCGGGCAGTCCCGCGCGCACGCGCCGCATCCCCGGCACAGGGCAGGTTCGATCTTTACGCGGCCCCGAAACTCGCGCGGTAGTTTCAGCGGCGCGAAAGGATAGCGCACCGTAATCGGCCTGCTGGTGAGCGCACGCCACAATTGGGGCAACAGGTGGATCAGCGACCGCCAACGAGACACCTCCTACACTCCTATCCAGACGACGGCCGCCATCTGCACCAGCGCCAGCGGGACAAACACGCGCCATCCCAGATTCGCCAACTGATCGATGCGCAGCCGCGCATAGAGCGCACTGACCGTCGAGAGAGTAAACTGGATGACCAATGCCTTGGCGCCAAAAACCACCGCCTCGACCAGCCCTCGAGCCCAGCCCGGGAGAAATGCCCACCCCGCACTGCTTCCCCCCAGGAAAACATTGACCAGCAGGAATATCCCGACGACTGTCTGGATATCCAGCGTGAGGTGCCACAGCGCCAGCTTGCGCCCGCTGAACTCGGTCAGCGGGCCGGCCACGACCTCCGACTTGGCCTTGGGGATGTCGAACGGCAGCCGCTTCAGCTTGCCGATCAGCCCTGCGATGGCCACCAGAAAGCCCACGGGCTGCACGAGTATCATCCAGGGCGCTCCCTGTTGCTGTGCGGCGATCCGGGAGATGGACCACGAGCCGGTGAGAATGGCCGGGCCGCCCAACGCCATCAGGAAAGGTACCTCGTAGGAAAAGTATTGCAGCAGCGAACGATTGCCGCCGATAACGCTATAGACCCCCACCGACACCCAGCCTGCCAGGAAGTAGGCCAGGGCCGGTATGCTGAGCAGGAACAACACCACGATGAGGTCCCCTTCGAATGCCTGCACGGCCCGCCCGCCGACGGGGACGTAGAGCGCGGCGGCCAGCACCGCAGCCAGCGACACTATCGGCAGCGCGGCGCAGACGAACTCGCTGGCCCCATCGGGCAGCACATCTTCCTTGGCCATCAACTTGATGAAATCGGCCAGCGGCTGGAACCAGGGCGGCCCCACCCGTCCCTGCAGGCGGGCGATCACCCGCCGGTCGATCCATTGGAAGGCCAACGCGCAGGCGAGCAGAAACCCAAAGCCTGGAAAGACCAGCAGCGTGAACAGCGCAAATAGCCCATCACTCACATTGACACCCTCCCACCCTCCCCCTGCCCCTCCCTCGTAGGGAGGGGTTAACGCTTACTATTAGCTTTTGGGCGGCGCGCCTCCGCCAGCGATTGGGCGGCGTGGGCGACCAGCGGCTGCGCCAGGTTGACGAACTCCATTGGGATGATGAACTTGGTCGCTGCCCCCGTGCCCAGCGCTTTGAGCGCCTCCAGGTATTGCAGCGTCAGCGTCTTGCTGTCAACCCCCTGCGCTACCTTGAAGATTTGGTCGAGCGCCAGCGCGAATCCCTCGGCGCGCAGGATGGCCGCCTGGCGGTCGCCCTCGGCCTGCAGGATGGTCGCCTGCTTCTCGCCCTCGGCCACTATGACCGCCGACTCGCGCTTGCCGCCGGCCTCCGTCACCGTCGCGCGCCGGTTTCGCTCGGCCGCCATCTGGCGGGTCATGGCCTCCTCGATGGCGCGCGGCGGGATGACCTCACGGATCTCGACCGCCATCACCCGGATGCCCCAGCGGTCGGTGACGGTGTCCAGCTTTTCGTGCAGCACCTTGTTGATCTCGTCCCGCTTGGAGAGCACATCGTCCAGCACCATCGCACCCACTACCGCCCGCAGCGTGGTGATGGCCAGACCGCGCGCGGCGCCGGTAAAGTTCGTCACCTCCAGCACACTGCGCACCGGATCGATGACTTTATCATAGACCAAAAAGTCAATCGAGACCGAGGCATTGTCGGCGGTGATGCAGGTCTGGGGCGGCACGTCGAAAAAGACTTCACGCAGGTCAACCACCACCCCCTTGTCCACGAAGGGGATCAGGAAAACCAGCCCTGGGCCTTTGGGGCCAACGCAGCGCCCCAGCCGGAAGACGACCAGCCGGCGGTATTCCGGCACGATGCGCACCGCCATCATCAGCACGATCACGCCCAACATGAACATCAACGCAATTGTGATTCCGGTTCCCATTATGCACCTCCTTGATTTTGATCCAGTTCTTTCTCTTGGGTTTCAACTCGCGCCACGCGCAGGCGCACACCGGCGATGCCGACGACCCGCACCGGCTCGCCGGCCCGGATGCCCTCTTCGACGGCCATGGCGCTCCAATCCTCCAGCTCGACGCGCACCTGCCCTTCCGGCGTCAGGTCGGTGCTGGTGACGCCGTGCCGGCCCACCAGCCGCTCTGCGCCGGACTGGGGCGGCAGGCGGTTGGCGGCGATGATGGCCCGCAGCACCACGAAACTAAAGGCCAGGATGCCCAGCGACATGGCGCCGATCAGCCACGGGCTCACGCGCAGGTCGGGCGCGGCGGGCGAGGTGGGGGTGAAGGGGGAAAAGAGCAGCAGCGAGCCCAGGATAAACGGCACCAACCCGGCGACGGTCACGATGGCTTCCGTCTCTGTGAACAACCCGACGGCAAACAACACGACCGCCAGCGCCAGCAGCGCCACGCCGACCCAGTTGACGGGCAGGCTGCCCAGGGCCATAAAGGCCAGGAGGAAGCAGACGGCGCCGGCGATCCCGGGCACACTCAGTCCGGGTTCGGCCAGCTCGGCCATCAGGCAGAGTGCGCCGATGGAGAGCAGCAGGTAGGCGATGTTGGGGTCGCTGATGATGTGCATGAACTGCTCGATCAGGTTCATGGGCTGGCGCTCCACCGGCGCGCCGGCAGTGTGCAACACGACCGTCCCCCACGCTGCTGTGATGCGGCGGCCGTCCAGTTGGCGCAGCAGGTCATCGAGGTCTTGGGCCACCAGGTCGATGATGCCCTGCTCCAACGCTTCGTCGGCGGTGACGGAGAGATTGTCGCGCACGGCGCGCTCGGCCCATTCTGCGTTGCGTCCGCGGGCAACGGCCACGCTGCGCATCAGCGCCGCCGCGTCGCTGGTCATCTTTTCCTCCATCGTTTCGCCGATCTCGCCCCCCAGGGGGACGGGATGGGCCGCGCCGATGTGCGTGGCCGGGGCCATCGCCGCCACGTCGGCCGCCAGGGTGATGAACAGGCCGGCCGACGTGGCCCGCGCGCCGCGCGGCGTGACGTAGACCACCGTCGGCAGCGGCGACTCGAGCAGAGCCTGCACCATCTCCCGCATCGCAGACTCCAGGCCGCCGGGGGTGTCGAGCAACAGCACCACCACCCGCGCCGCCCGTTGCTCGGCGAGGCGCAACGTGCGGTCGAGATACCGCGCCGTGAGTGGGTTGATCACTCCCTGCACTTCAATGACCACGATCGGCCCCTCGTTCGGCTGCGCCAGGGCCGGCAGGCCGGTCAGCAACAAGAGCGCCAATAGTATCAGACTGAGTAAACGCTTCATTGCTTCCTCCTCGTTCCAAACTCTTCCTTTTATCACCTTTACCGATCAGCACAGGCGATGCACAAGTCCACCCCGGAGAGCACGGCAGGGACGTCGGCCGTGTGGATGCCGCGCAGTTGCTCCGGCAGCACGCTCAGCACGGGCAGCGTGGGGGTGCGGATCTTGATCCTGGCCGGCCTGTCGCTGCCGTCGCTGCGGATGTAGTAGAGCAGCTCGCCGCGCGGCGCCTCGGCGCGGCTGACCACTTCGCCGGCCGGCACGCGCCGGGCAGCCTTCACGGCCAGCGGGCCTTCCGGCAGCTCCGACAGCAGTTGGCGGCACAGACGCAGGCTTTCGAGCGCTTCCTGCATGCGAACCCACGTGCAGGCCCACACGTCTCCATCCTGGGCCGTGACGACGCGGAAGGCCAGCCGGTCGTAAGCCGCGTAGGGCGCATCGCGCCGCAGGTCCACGTCCAGTCCGGCGGCGCGGGCCACCGGGCCCACCACGCAGTGGCGGCGCACCTGTTCCAGCGACATTTTGCCCACCCCCTGCGTGCGCGCCCGGAAGCTGCGCTCGTGCTGTACCACGCCCAGCAGGTCCTCAACCTTTCCTCGCAACAGGTCGAGCCGCTCCAGGATCGAGTCCCTGTGTTCCTCGTCCAGGTCAATGCGCACGCCGCCGACGATGTTGACCGCGTGGGCCACGCGCCCGCCAGAGAGCTCCTCCATGATATCCAACACGATCTCCCGGTCGCGCCAGGCGTACATAAAGATCGTGGTGAAGCCGACGTTCTCTGCCAATACGCCCATCCACAGCAGGTGGCTGTGGATGCGCTCCAGCTCGCACAGCAGCGTGCGCAGATACAGGCCACGCGGCGGGACCTCGAGCTCCAGCAGGGCTTCGACCCCCTGGCAGTAGACGGTCGTGTGGATGTGCGAGCAGATACCGCACACGCGCTCCAGCAGGTGCAGGTTCTGCACGTAGCTGCGCTCCTGGGCCAGCCGCTCGATCCCCCGGTAGACGTACCCGATGCGCAGGGTGCTATCAACGATCCGCTCTCCCGTGACGGTCAATTGGAAAGACAGGGGTTCCTTGAGCAGCGGATGCTGCGGGCCGATGGGAATAATCATCTTGGTCATTCAGGAACCTCCTCCGGACGGTGCGCCAGCAGCGGGTGCCCACCGTCCCAATCGTCCGGCAGCAGGAACGGGCGCTGGTCGGCCAGTCCGTCGAAAGCGACCCCCAGCATTTCGCGCACCTCGCGCTCGTAGAAGGCGGCGCCGGGGATCAGGCCGGTCACAGAGGCGAGGTGCGCCCCTTCGCGCGGCAGCGAGATGCGCAGCGTCAGCCCGCCGCCGGCCCAGAAGTGGTACAGCAGCTCGATCTCGCGGCCCGTGTCTTGCCCGGTGATCGTCGAGAGATGGTATATATCGAACCGCTCGACGAGCAGTTTCACGGCGGCGAGGATGCAATTGGCGGGAAGCGCGACGAAGGCTTCGTCCAGCGGCGACTGGCCGGGTTCGATGGATGCTGTGGGAAACACTTTACGCAGTGCGTGCACGATCTCTTCCACTTGCATGTCACACTCCCAATCGGTCAAGTCATCTCCAAAAGGCGCACGAGCCCGTCTATCGTGGCCTCCGGCCGGCAGGGACATCCCGGGAGATACAGGTCCACCGGCAGAATTTGATCCACGCCGCCGAGGACGCTCTGTCCCCCGTGAAAGATGCCGCCCGAACAACTGCAACTGCCCACCGCCACGACCCAGTTGGGGGCGGGCATCTGCTCGTAGATGCGGCGCAGCCTGTCCCGCGACTGGCGGGTCACCGGGCCGGTACACAGCAGGATGTCGGCGTGGCGCGGTGAGGCCTGCTTCAGAATCCCCAATCGCTCTACGTCGTAGCGCGGTGTGAGGAGATCCAGGATCTCGATGTCGCAGCCATTGCACCCACCGCTATTGAAATGCAGCACCCAGGGCGACCTGCGCCGGGCCCAGCGGACGATACGCTCCAGCATTTATACTTCTCTTTTGGTCAGCACCAACACGCACACGGCGATCCCTGCCAGGTAGGCTGCCCCGGCGAGGCGAGCCGCTCCATCCGCCGGCAACGTCGAAACGACCAGCGTGGCCAGGTGCAACACGGCGAACATGAGCGCCAGCCGAAAGAAGGCGTGGTAAGCAAGCCTTGCCTGTGAGGGCAGCATGTCCTCACCGCAGGCATAGGGTAGGTGTTTGCCGGGATGCGCTTCCCCCCTGGCTGCCAGCACGCCGCCCAACCGGTACAACCCCCAGGCCAGTCCCAGGAAAAAGACCAGCGCGGCCGGTGGGCTGGATAACATGTCTTTCATCGCTCGCCTCCCATCGCCAATAGGTACGTACCTGCATCCGCCGTCAGACCCAGCCACGGCCCGGGGTAAAGGCCGATGGCCAGGATCAGCCCGCCCAGGATCACGAGCGGGACGGCCATCCAGGGCGATATGCGCACGCGCTCGTCTTCTGCCGCGCCTCCACGCGCCTGCGGCGGCGGGGAGAACAGCGTGGCAGCCAGCGGGAGGTAGTAGCCCAGGGATAGCAGACTGTTGATCAAAAAGACTGCCAATCCCACGTAGGTCAGGGCATCCGGCGTGGACAAGGCCCCGGTAAGCACGAACCACTTGCCGGCAAACCCGGCCAGCGGAGGAATGCCTGCCAGGCCGCCCAGCGCCACGACGAACGCCACCGCCACCAGGGGCAACCGCCGGGCCATCCCGCGCAATTGGGCGATGGTGGTCGTATCGCAGTAAAAGTGGCACACTCCCTTTGACAGAAAGGCCAGTCCCTTCATCGCGGCGTGGGCCACCAGGAGGAAAAAAGCGGCCTGTATCGAATTGGCAAGGCCATAGTGCAATCCGATTCCCATGCTGAACATCATGTAGCCCATCTGCGCCAGCGACGAGTAGGCCAGCAGTCTCTTGGTATAGACCTGCACCAGGGCCAGGCCGTTGCCCAGGGTCATGTTGAGCATCGAGAGCCCAACCAGGAGGGTCCCCAGATCGCGCGCAGGCCAGCCCAACCCCAGGCCGGCCTTGAGCAGGGTGTAAAAGGCGGCCTGGATGACGACGCCGGACAGCATGGCGCTGACGCTGCTGGGAGCGCGGCCGTGGGCGTCGGGCAGCCAGGTATGCATGGGGACCAGAGCGCTCTTGACCCCCAACCCTACCAGGAGGCAGGCCAGCCCGGCGCGCGTCCACGGGCCCATCTCTGCCCACGCCGCGCCTCCTGCGACCTGCAAGGCGATCTGCCCGCGCTCTCGGTAGACGAACGAGATGCCCATCAGCAGGATGATCGTGCCCACGCTGCCCATCATCAGGTATTTGAAACCAGCCTCGATGGCGGTTCGCGTGCGCCGGCGGAAGGCCACCAGGACGTATGCGGCGACACTCATCAGCTCGCAGAACATGTACAGGCTGAAGAGATCCGCGGCCAGGACCATACCCACCAGCCCCACCACCAGCAGTAGAAGCAACGGATAGTAGATCTCGTAGCGCCGGTCGAGCGAGATGTAGTGGCCCGAGTAGATTGCTACCAGCCCTCCCAGCCCCAAGGCCGCGGCCACGATCACCAATGCGCCGGGATCGGCTTGCAGGAAGGCGCCTCCCGCCTCTGACCTGCCCCAGGTGGGCAGCACGCTGCCGGCGCGGTAGGCCACGCGCGTAGCCGCCGAAAGGGGCACGATCGTCGCCAGTGCGGCTCCAAACACCATCGCCGTGCACGCGGCCAACCACCTGTTTCGGCTTCCTTCCAGGCTGACCGGCAGCAGACGCGCTACCAGATAGACGGCAAACGCGCCGCATCCCAGGCAGGCCAGCGGCAGCGCCACCCACACGTTTCCTATCACCAGCGCCCTCCCAGGATCAGCGGCAGCTCGTGGAACACCCAATCGAACACCGTCGCCGGAAAGATGCCCTCTACCAGAGACAAGACGGCCAGCAGCACCGTCGGCGCCACCATCGCCCAGTGCGGCCGGGTCACGGTCAATCCCTCCGGGCGAGGGCCAAAGAAGACCCGTCCGATGAACCAGAGGGCGTAGGCCACGGTCAGCAAGGATCCAAAGAGCGTCAGGGCAGAGAGCCCGATGTGAGCGGTGTGGAACCCGCCGGCAAAGATCATCCACTCGCTGTCAAAGATGCAAAAGGGTGGCATGCCGGTGATGGCCAGCGCGCCCACGGCGGTACAGGTGGCCACCAGCGGCATGGCTTTGCCCAGACCTCCCAACTCTGTGATCAGCCGCCTGCCGGTGCTGCGCACCACCAACCCGGCTCCCATGAACAACAGGGCCTTGACGATGGCGTGGTAGATCACGTGCAGCGTAGCCCCTGCTATTCCGTCAGCCGTCAACGTGCCCAGTCCAAAGAGGATGTAGCCCATCTGGCTGACGCTGGAGTAGGCGATGATGCGCTTGACGTCCTCTTCTGCCAGAGCCATGAGCGCGCCATAGATCGCGGAGATGACGCCGGCTACCATCATGGGTACGGCGAAAGGCTCCATCTGGGCCCTGGTAAAGATGCCCAAGGGGAAGCGCAAGATGCCGTACGTGCCCATGCCCAGCATCGCCGCGGCCAACATGATGGTCACCGGCATGGGGGCTACGGTATGGGCGTCGGGCAGCCAGAGATGCAAGGGGAAGACGGCCATCTTGACGCAGAAGCCGACCAGGAACAGCGCCGCTACCATCGTCGCCAGGGCCGGGGGAAGAGCAACCCCGGCTCGCAGGGCCGCGAAGCTGTCGGTACCGCTGGCGTTGTAGAGTACGATCAGCCCCACCAGCACCATCAGCGAGCCCAGGTGGGTGAGAATAAAGTACTTGAGCGCCACCGGGCCGCGCCGCTCACCGTCACCCCAGACCAGGATCAGCAAAGAGGAAGCCACCAACATCAATTCCCAGAAGACGTAGAACAGGAACATGGCGTCGGCCAGGGTCGTGCCCGTCATGCCGACGGCAAAGAGCATCAACAGGCCGTAAAAGGATGGCGTTCTCTCGTCCTGGCGGTGATCGCCCCAGGCGTAGACGATGGCCAGCAGCGTCACGCCGGCCTCGGTGATCAGGAAGGGCAGGGTCAGCCAGTCCACGTGCAGCATCAGGCGGATGCCGGCCGCGGGGATCCACCCCAGGCTGAACGCCGGGACCTCGCCCCGGTGGAGCGCGGGCAGAAGGGCCAGGGCGCCAACCAGGGGGAACGCCGTCGCCGCGCCTGCGATCCAGCCCGCGGCGCGCACCGCCCGCCCACGTAGCAGGAAAAGCGCCGGCGCGGCAACCAACGGAGCACCCAGGATAATCGCCAACCAGACAGTCTCCAGGCTCATGTTTCTACTCGCTCCTGTTCGTCTTTCGTCGCTGATGTGGCAGGCATGGGCAGAGTCACCATCCCCACCAATGCAACGAGCACGAGGCCCACGGCGACCAGGGTTGTTTTGGATTGTTTGTCCAACAGGGCCATCATGGATTTCATACTTCCCTCTCGATATGACACTCCACCGCCTACGTTCCGCATAGTAAAAGACCCAGCAGTGCCAGGACCAGGCTGATGGGCACCCACAGCAAGTTGCGCCGCAATTGCCCGGTATGCCAACGCCGCAGGGTCTCGCCCAGGCGGATGGCCGTGCGCCCGCACCACCTCAAAACTCCCTCCAGGCCTTCCTGTTCCACGAATCGATGGACGATACGCGCGCCCCCCATTCCGATCCGCGTCGCCAGGGCGATGCTCTGGTCCAGCACCCCTTCCTCAACCGCGCCTCGCAGCGATCGAGCCACTCGCACGAGCTGGCTCTCCAGCGTGTAGTAGATGCCGTCTGCCGCCTCTGGCGACTGTGGCCGCAGTCGCCGGCGCAGGAACCCGGCGGCTGCCACCAGGACAAGGGCCACCGCCAGCACCGGGATCGTGACCGTCTGGCGCACGATATCCGGCAGCGTGGGCGCGGCGAGCAGGGGCAGCCCTCCGGCCAATGCCAGGCGATACGCCAGTGGCGCAAAGGCGAGGCTCCCGGTCAAGACCACGGCCCCCAAGAAAGCCAGCACAGCCCATCGTGCCCGGCGCACAGGGGCGGGCCGAGAGGTCTCGCGAAGCAGGAGTGGCCAGGCCGCGCGCACGGCCCACGCGGCGACCAGCGCCACGCCAAGTCTGGCGAAAAAGAGCGCCAGCGGCGGCCCTTCCGCCTTCAGCCACCAAACGAGCGTCCCCCCGATGGCCGCCGCTGCCAGCCCACCCAGGCCGAACAGCCCGGCCGTGGCCCTGCGAGACGGCGTATCTGCGGCCAGACACAGCAGCACGCGCAGCGGCGTCGTCGCCAACAGGGCCAGCCAAAGCGCGCCGTGGAGATCCCCGGCGGCGGTGAAGAGCGCCAGGCCGGCGTGGGCAACGCCCACGTGCACCAACGAAACCCGCACATCCCTCGCGCTCAGCGCCGCGAAGGCCGCCAGCGCCATGCTGCCTGCTCCCAGCCACATTGCCATGGTCCGGAGTGGGCCGGTGAGTGCTGCCAGCGGCGTCACACGGTAGAGCAGATACAGCCCCAGATTGGGCATGAGGGTGGCAAACAGCCAGGTGCGAGAGGCCGGCATCAGCAGTCGCCCGGCGCGTATCCACAGGTGAAAGGGCCAGCCCCCCATCTTGACCCACACCGCCAGCAGCATCCCACCCAGGACCCAGCCGAACTGCTCTTTTGCCAGCGCGCCGCTGGCCGCGTGATCCAGGGCCTGCCGGATTTGCAGGGTGCCGCTCGCGTCCATCAGCATCATGATGGCCAGCAGCAGGCCCGCGTCTCCTACACGCAGCAGCAGATAGCTGCTCCAGGCCACTTGCCGGCCCTCCGATCCGCCCATCTCGATCAGCGGCATCAGCGCGATGCAGAGCGCCACGAGTTCCAGGGCAGCGTAGCGGGCCAGGAAATGCTCGGCCAGGAAGCCGACGGGGATCGCGGCCAGCGCCAGCAGCGTCACCGCCCTCGACAGCGATAGACGTCCAACCTCGTTCCCTTCCCACCCTTCGGCAAGCAGCGCCAGGAAGGCACTGCCCGTGGTCGCCAGCAGAGCGTAGATGGCCGTCGTACCGAGACCGAGCGCCATTGGCCCGCTCCCCGGCAGCCATTCCACCATCACGATCCGGTCGCCTCCCGCATGGGGCAGCAGGGCCAGGGTGCCGCAAACCATCAGGCCGGTCACTGCCAGCGCCAGGCGGTGCACGGCGCTGGCAGAGGTGCGCCGCAAGAGCACTGCTGCCAGCAGGGCTCCCGACAGCGGCAACCCGACCAAACCTCCGATCAACCACGCGGTCACTTTAGCCTCGCAGCCTGCTCAACAGGTCAACGTTGCCCGATGGATAGTGGCGATAGACGTTCACGATCAGCGTCAACGCGACAGCTATCACGACCGTTTCGACCACCAGGGCCGAGATTGCCATCGCCTGAGATGTATGCCCATCGCCGAGCACGTAGCCAGCGTGAACCAGGCTCAGAGTGACGCCCTGCAGCATGATCTTGAGCCCGATGACCTGCTTGATGGCGTTGCGTTGCGTCAGCAGACATAGCAGCCCGATCAAGAACAGAACGAGAGCCACCAGAGGGTTGTACACGTCGAGCCATGTCAATTCCACTCTATTCCTCCCTATGCTCGTCCCTGGGCAGCAGTGCGGCGATGCCCAATGCGCCCACAAAGATCAGCCCTACCTGTGCAGCCAGGTCCAGTCCGCGACTCTGCCAGAACCAATCACGGAACGCGTCTATCTGTTCTGCCTGGGATGGCCAGTACTGCCTGCCGGCTAACAGCCCGACGGCAAGCAGTAGGACTGCGATACCTGCCCAGGCGACGTAGTCACGTTTCACGCTGCTGCCCCTGCATGGATTCAGTCAGGCTGATGGCGATGATGAACAATACGCTGACCAGGCCGGCGCCTATGCTCAATTCAAACCCTCCTGCGTAGGGGGCGTTGAGTAGAAAAAACAGGCTGGCCAGGGCAGCACTGCCGGCGCCCAGCGCAACGGCAGCCCGCAGCGCGTTCCTGGAGAGCACCGCTCCAACGGCTCCGGCGAGGACCACGATCGACAAAGCTACATAAGCAAAGACTGTCACGTTCGTACCTCCTTGGGGAACATACATGGCCAGGGTTGTCGCCAGCGACAGGGCACATTCTGCCCGTTGCGAGCCATCCAATGCCAGGTCACCGTCCACCAACACCACGGACGGATGGCAGAGGGTCTTGTCCTCGGGGGATGGGGCGTAGCCAGGGAAGGTTGTTTTCCAGCGCCGTTTCCAGGTAGAGCGTAACTGCTTCCAGCAGTGCATCCCGGGCTTGCTGAACGGTCTGACCCTGGGAAGCCACATCCAACTCTGGACATAGGGAAGTATAGCCAGGCTCTTCTTGCAGAATTACGCCGGTGAATGCGAACTCAGGTCTTTCCATCTCTCGCTCCTCAAGCCGATTCAGGGTGGCAGAAAGGTAGTCCCCAGCCATATTATACCATCGAACCGGCCTCAGAGGTATCGTGATCAGGCTCAGACTATACCTGTGCTCCGGGTTTTGCCTGAGACATCCGTAGATACCGGTTGAACATCAGGTCCTGGAAGACCACCGCGAAGGCCGGGTCATCGTTCAGCAGTTTGTAGAACCGGAAACTGACGTCCACCAGGTCCTGGATGCGGTCGTTGACCACGTGATCGAAGGTCAGGCGCGCCTTTTCGCGCGGGTTGGCGCGCACGCTGGCGGCCAGCCCTTCGTCCTCCAGCAGCCGCTGTTGGAGCAGGGCGACGAACCGCTCTCCTTCCCTGGCAGGGATCCTGGCGCCGAAGCGTTCGTTGAGCAACTGGACGATTTCCGAGAGCGCCACCGTCTCCTCGGCCTCGGGCCTGTGCTCTTCTGCCATCTCCTGTGGCTCCAGCCTGCCGGAGCCGCGCTCCAGTTCGATCTGGCCGTTGTGGGTATGCTGTAGCATGTACGTCTCGAGTTCGATCTGCTCCAAGATCTCGGTCGGCCACTGGCCCCGCCCACCCGTCAGGCGGCGCAGGAGCAGCCGTCCGAAGAGGTACAGTTTTTCCAGGTCCACGTCCACGAAGGTGAGCACCTGCGAGAGGAAGGCGTACAGCCGCACGTAATCCTGCAAGGTGCTACGGAAGGACTCCTGCTCGTCCGCGTTGGCTTCTTTGAAGTGATCCACGGCCGGCTGGAGCGCCGTGTGAACGCTGGCGTGTGCCTTGTAGGGATCTGCTTCCTCCGCGAACCAGATGCGGGCCAGGCCGTCCACCTCGTCCTGGGTGTAAAAGTGGGCGTCGTCCAGCCTCTGCTGCAGATCGTAGAGCAGGTTGGGGTCGGTGGCCTCGGTGAGCAGCGTGGTCTCATAGTAGGGCTGGAACGCTTGCTGGATTTCCTCGGCCTGGTTGGCAAAGTCGAGCACGTAGACGCCGTGCTTGCCGGGGTGGGTGCGGTTGAGGCGCGAGAGGGTCTGTACGGCGTGCACGCCGTGCAGTATCTTGTCCACGTACATGGCCGCCAGCAGCGGCTGGTCGAAGCCGGTCTGGAACTTTTCCGCGACGACCAGGAAGCGGTATGCGGCCCGCTCGAAGGTCTTGGCCGTGCGGCGCTCTGGAACGCCATTCATGCCGGCCTCGGTGTACTTCTGGCCGTCCCGGGGGTCGGTGACGGTGCCGGAGAAGGCGACCAGCGCCCGGTAGGGGTAGCCGTGCTCTTGCAGGTAACGGTCTATGGCCAATTTGTAGCGCACGGCGTGCAGCCGCGAACGGGTGACGATCATGGCCTTGGCCTGCCCCTCGATCTGGTGGGCGATTGTGGCGTGGAAGTGCTCGACCATGGTGGCCACCTTTTGCTCAATGGCGTGGTCGTGCAGTTCGGCGTAGTGGGTGAGCAGCGCGGTGGCCTTTTTGCGCTCGTAGCGCGGGTCGTCCTCGGCCTTCTTGAGCAGGCTCCAGTAGGAGCGGTAGGTGGTGTAGTTCTCCAGTACGTCCAGGATAAAGTGCTCCTCGATGGCCTGGCGCATCGAGTAGAGGCTGAAGGGGGCGAAACTGCCGTCCGGCTGGGGCGTGCCAAACAGTTCCAGCGTCCTGCGCTTGGGGGTGGCGGTGAAGGCGAAGGTGCTGACGTTGGGCAGCGGCCCGCGCGTCATCATCTCCGCCACGATGCGGTCCTCCCAGGTCTCCAGTTCGGCGGCCTCCTCGGCCGCGGCCTCCTCCAGGCTGCCGGCTGCCAGCACCGCTTTGAGGTGCTTGACCTGTTCGCCCGTCTGGGAGGAGTGTGCCTCGTCCACGATGACGGCGAAGCGCTGGCCGGGCAGGGACTGGATCTCGGCGGAGATGACGGGGAACTTTTGCAGGGTGGTGACGACGATGCGTTTGCCCTCCTCCAGCGCCTGCCGGAGTTGGCGCGAGGTCTTGTCAATGTTCTCCACCAGGCCGCGGGTCTGCTCAAAGTCGCGCACGTGGCGCTGGAGTTGCCGGTCGAGCACGCGGCGGTCGGTGATGACGACGATGGAGTCGAAGACGGGGTGGTCGGCGGCGTCGTGGAGGGTGGCCAGTTGGTGGGCCAGCCAGGCGATGGTGTAACTCTTGCCGGAGCCAGCGCTATGCTGGACCAGGTAGCGCTGGCCGGGGCCCTGTGTGCGGGCGCCGGCCAGCAGGCGGCGCACGGCATCGAGTTGGTGGTAGCGGGGGAAGATCAAGCGCTTTTCGCCGGTGGGTTTACCTTCGTCGTCCTCCACCTCGATCTCGTGGACAAAGTGCTCGACCAGGTCGAGGACGCTATCCCTGGCCCAGACCTGCTCCCAGAGGTAGGCGGTGGCGAAGCGGCCCGACGAAGGGGGCGAGAGCGGGTTGCCGGCCCCGGTGCCGCGCCCCTGGTTGAGGGGAAAGAACTCGGTGGCCGGCCCCTGGAGGTGGGTGGCGAACCAGGCCTCGTCCGGGTCTACGGCAAAGTGGGCCAGGCAGCGGCCGAAGGCAAAGAGCGGCTCCTGCGGGTCGCTACGGGTGAACTGGTACTGGCGCACCGCGTCGCGGTACGACTGGCCGGTGAGGGGGTTCTTGAGCTCGGCGGTGAAGAGGGGGAGGCCGTTGAGGAAGAGGGCCACGTCCAGGCTCTGGCGGTGCTGGTGGCCCTCGTCCCTGGCGCTGTACTCCAGTTGGCGGACGATGGTGAACAGGTTGGCCTGGTGCCTGGTTTGAAGTTCGGGGTTGAGGGAACTGGCGGGGCGGAAGTAGACCAGGCGGACCTTGGCCCCGCGGTCCTTGAGGCCCTTGCGCAGCACGTCGAGCGTGCCGCGCCGCTCGACCTCGCCGGCCAGGCGGTGCACGAAGCGGTCGCGGGCGTCGTTGCCGTAGACCTTTTTGAGTTTGGCCCACTCCCTGGGCTGGGTGGCCTGGACGAAGGCGACGGCCACGTCGGGGTCGAGGCAGAGGTCCGCGTCGTAGTCGGCGGAGGTGCGGCGGCGGTAGCCGCCGGGAGCAAAAATGCCATAGGCGGGTGGCGTCTCACGCAGGATGCGTTCGCTGCCAGGGTGGGCGTCCGGCCCGCCGGCCAGCAGTACCCGCTCGACGGTGGATTCGAGGTTTTTCTCGGAGATGTCAACCATACGACCTCCTGATAACCCAGACCCTTCGGGTTTTGGAAACCCGAAGGGCCTTTCTATCGTACATCAATCTTGCCGGTGACGGCGGCGGAGATGAGGGCGGTGCGGTACTCCTGCAGGCGTTCGATCATTTCACGGGCCTTGGCGATGAGGGCGTCTAGCTTGGCCGTCTCACGGTCGAGATAGGTAGCAATGGTGCGTTGCTCTTGTGCAGGTGGAAAGGCAAAACGATGCTTACTCAGTTTCTCTGCTGTCAGGTGATCAATCGTGTTTGGATTACCACTCGCGACAAATATCCCTTGCTTTGCCGCATTGTACAGTACATAGTAGAGGAACCTGGGAACATCACTGTGCCTATAGGGGCGAAGCCGATGAAGAGCCTTCTGATAATAGCACTCCTCTAGCTCTCCTCGCCAGATCGCAGCACGTCCAACTTCGCCGCCTTCGCAGACAAGGAGGTCCCCCGATTGAAGTGCAAAGCGTGCTCTGCTTGAAGGCGGAAAATCCATTTCTGGGAGATCAGCCGTGTTTATCTGATCCCATTGCACATCTATGTTCCGCAGGTAAGGCCAAAGATGTTCCCCAGTAATTTGCTTCTGATCGAGCATTTTGCCTAACTGTACTTGATATCGTGCGTAAACTGGCGCGATAGCCCAATGCGCCGGAATCTCTCCCACCCAAGGGATATTGGAATCCCTCATCGGCGCTCTGGGGTCAAGCCCTTTGGTGACGGTGTGGCTGATGAGGGCGGCGCACTTTTCCTGGAGCAGCGCGATGAGCCGCCCCTGCTTCGCCACCAGCGCGTCAATCCTGGCCGCCTCGCGGTCCAGGAAGGTGGCGATGGCGCGTTGTTCGTCAAGGGGGGGTAGCCACACAGGCAAATCGGCCAGCCGGGTCGGCGCAATGGCTGGGTACCCGATGCCTTCTGAATGGGCAACCACTGTGTCAACAAAGCCGGAAGATTGCACGAGCCGCCAGGCGTATCTAGGCTCTAACTCTGACTCTGAGGTAGGACGTAGCACAGCAAAACCTGTCGAGACAATGAGATTGTCAGGCGGATTACCAACAAAGGCAATGGCGCGCAGGTACGTACGGACTGTGGAGATGATCACATCGTTGTTACGCACTCGACGCCGGGCGCGAGACGGTGCATTTTGAAAACGCATTTCTTGAGTCCCAAGGATGGTCCCGGCAGAATCCACGTTACTGATGTCCACATATTGCATGACAAAGTCCAGGTCAGTGTCCTCAGAAAGTACCTCCGGGTTCACCATCGCAGCATACTTGAGGCGTTTCACTCTCCAATGCGCTGGAATCTCCCCCAGCCACTCCACGCCGGAGTCTTTGTATCTTGAGTAGGGCTGCCAGCGGCTCTTGCTCACCCTGCTACCTCCCCCAGCATGGCCACGATCTCTGCTTCCAGTGCGCGGATGTCGGCCTCGATCTCCTCCAGCGGGCGTGGGGGCTGGTACTGGTAAAAGTAGCGGTTGAAGTTGATCTCGTAGCCCACCTTGCCCACCTGGCCGTCCCTGGGATCGCGGGTGCTGCGGTCCACCCAGGCGTCGGGCACGTGGGGCCGCACCTCCCGCTCGAAATACGCATCCACGTCCTCGTCCAGCGGCACGCGCTCGGCGTCGCGCAGTGCGGGGTCGGGCTCGGGGTGGCCGTGCCGGTCGCGGCAGGTTTCGGCGCTCTCGTCCCGCTCGGAGAGGGCATCCAGGACCGCCTTGCGCAGGGGGGCGCTCAGGTTGACCTGGCGCGCCCCGTCCAGGGCGTGGGCGGTGTTCCAGTTCTCGAGCGCTGCGTCGAGGGCCTGGAGGAAGGCTTCCCGGTCCTCGTAGCAGGTGGGGGGCAGCGTGGCCAGCATAGCGAGGAGGGCCTGCTGCTGCTGGCGCCCGGCGGCCTCTTCGGCGGCCCGGGCGGCCCTGTCCTTCTTGCGGCTGACGGCCAGGTTCTGGAAGGCGCTTTCCTCCTTCAGGCGGGCGATGCGCTCGGGGCTGGCCTGGAAGTTGAGGCGCAGCGGCCGCTCTATGGTCACCTTGCGGTAGCCAAAGTCAGAGGTCTTGAAGAACCTGGAGCGGTGGTTTTCCTCGAGCCCCTGGTAGATGCGCGCGATCTCGTCTATCTGCTCCGGCCCCATTTCGCGGCGCTTGTCGCCCAGGCTCTTGCGCATGGGCACCCACAGGTCGGAGGCGTCAATCAGTTGTACCAGCCCCCGGCGCTCGGGTACCTTGCGGTTGGAGAGCACCCACACGTAGGTGGCGATGCCGGTGTTGTAGAACAGTTGCTCCGGCAGGGCGACGATGGCCTCCAGCCAGTCGTGCTCCAGGATCCAGCGGCGGATCTCGCTCTCGCCGGAGCCGGCATCGCCGGTGAAGAGGGGGGAGCCGTTCATGACGATGGCCACCCGCCCGCCCCCTTTTTCGACCGGCTGCATGCGGCTGAGCATGTGCTGGAGGAAGAGTAGTTGGCCGTCGCTGATGCGGGGCAGCCCGGCGTCAAAGCGGCCGGCGTCGCCCCGCTCGGCCTCCCGCTCGACCGCCTCGCGGTCCATCTTCCAGTCCTTGCCGTAGGGTGGGTTGGCCAGTTGGTAGTCGAAGCGTTTGTCGGCGTGCAGGTCGCGCGAGAGGGTGCTGCCGAACTTGACGTTCTCGGCGTCGCTGCCGTCGGCACTCTTCATGTAGAGATCCGACTTGCAGACGGCGTAGGTCTCCGGGTTGACCTCCTGGCCGAACAGGTAGACTTCGGCCTGGGGGTTGATCTCGTGGATGGTGTCTTTGGCGATCACCAGCATGCCGCCCGACCCGCAGCAGGGGTCGTCCACGGTGCGGACGATGTGCCCCTGGCGCAGCATCTCCCGGTCGGGCGTCACCAGCAGCCGGACCATCAGGCGGATCACCTCGCGCGGGGTAAAGTGCTCGCCGGGGTTCTCGTTGAGCGCCTCGTTGAACTTGCGGATCAGTTCCTCGAAGATGGTGCCCATCTCCTCGTTGGGCACGCGCTCGGGGTGCAGGTCAATGGACCTGAAGCGCTCTATCACCAGGTACAGCAGCCCGGCCTCGTCCAGGCGGCTGATGGCGTTGTCGAAGTCGAATTTCTCCAGTACTTCGCGCATGTTGGGGCTGAAGCCGGCGATGTAGGCGCGCAGGTTGTCGGCCAGGCCGGCCGGGTCGGCCAGCAGGCGCTCGAAGGTGTAGGGGGAGGTGTTGTAGAAGGCGTAGCCTGAGGCCTTGCGGAGCAGGCCATCGGGCGGCGTTTCGAACCGGCCCTCGTACTGGTGGTAGGTTTGCAGGACCGCGTCCTTGGCCGGCTCGAGGACCTGGTCAATGCGGCGGAGGACGGTGAAGGGGAGGATGACGTCCTGGTAGCGGCCGCGCTTGAAGGTGTCGCGGATCAGGTCGGCGACGGACCAGATAAAGTTGGCTTTTTCGGTAAAGTTGTTGGCCATTCCTCCGTCCTGAGCCTGGTCTCGTGTCTGGGGCGAAATGCATGTGTGGTGTTAGTATACTCCTCTCTTGGTTCTGTGCAAGTCCCCTGGCAGGGTGGGGCTTCTGTGCCCAGGGTAGCCTGGATGGCGACCTGGCTTCTGGAAATCCCCCCCCGACCTAGATGAAAGGGTCGTCTTATGGGATTTTCCCTAGAATTCAGGTAGCGCCCGGACCGCTTCTTGACTTTTCGGAACCGGCCGGGTATAGTTGAGCACGGGTAACGAGGTGATGGAGGGGCTGGGCAGGTAGAAGATTTGTGTCCGGCGGAACTGTGTGATATGCTAGTGTGTAGCGGTTGGTTGTACCAGATGTGGACACTAACGAGGGGATGATATGGTGTTGAAAGAACTCTGCTTGCGAAATGTTGGCTCCGTACCGGCCTTGGATATCGAACTGGGCAACCGGCTCAATATCTTCACGGGGGACAACGGCCTGGGCAAGACTTTCTTGCTGGATGTGATCTGGTGGGCGCTGACCGGTACGTGGGCCGGCAACCCGGCCTGGCCCCAACGGGGAAAAGATGAACCTACCATAGCCTATCGCGTCGCCAGCGAGATGGGTGAGGTCGGCCCGGTGACCAACGAGTTCGATTTCCAGCGCCAGCGGTGGACCAGACCTGCTGAGTTTCGGGTTTCGATACCTTTTCCGATCATCTACGTTCGCGTGGATGGCGGTTTCTCTGTTTGGGACCAAGCTCGCCGTAGTAAAGGGTTTTCATTCCCGCTGTCATTTCCTGTGGCATTTGATGAAGCTCGCTCTGGGGCCTACCATTTCACGCCTGATAACCTGTGGAACGGCTTGCAGGAAAATGGGAAAGCACTCTGCAATGGCCTGATTGATGATTGGGTCAGGTGGCAGTATCAACCATCTCAGCACAGGACCTCTCCCTTCAAAGTCCTTTCACGGGTGATTGAAAAGCTCTCCCCACACCCAAGTGAATGGATGAGACCGGGAGCGCCAACGCGAGTCTCGATTGAGGATGTGCGCGACATTCCGACTATTGATCTACCCTATGGCAATATTCCGGTGATCTACGCTTCGGCAGGGATGAAACGTATCCTGGGACTGGCCTATCTGCTGGTCTGGACGTGGTATGAGCACATCCAGGCCTCACAACTTCTGAACCGCGAACCGAGCGATCGGCTGGTTCTGCTGATGGACGAGGTAGAAGCGCACCTGCATCCTCGCTGGCAGCGTTCTCTGTTGCCGGCCCTGCTGGATGCCGTGACTGAGTTGCAGAGAGAAATCGAGACCCAGGTGGTTGTGACGACACATTCACCGCTGGTTCTGGCCTCCGTCGAGCCACACTTTGACGATACTCTGGATAGACTGTTCCTGTTCGACCTGAAAGACAACAACAAGGTCACACTGACTCAGATACCCTGGGCAAAGCAGGGTGACGTCGTCGGTTGGTTGACCTCGGAGGTCTTTGGTCTGGACCAAGCACGCTCCAGGGAAGCAGAGCTGGCTATTGAGGCCGCCGAAGCGCTCATGCGAGGGGAAGCGATGGAGCAGCATCCAGAACATCTCAGAACCAAAGCCCAGATCCACCAGGAACTCTTGCGACTTCTGCCGGGTCACGACCCTTTCTGGCCGCGTTGGTTAGTAGAGACTGACCTGCTGCCCAGGCGCAAAGCGGTGAGATCCCAATGAAGCATTTTGCTCCTCCGCCAGAACCGTCGGGCTTTGATGCCAAAGTGCGTCAGCCTGGCAATGAATGGTTGGCCCAAAACATGGATGAGAATGGGCAGCTCTTAAAGGGTTCACGCCCCCCAAGCCGATGGAGGGAGTTCAGGAAGCAACTGGCAGACGGGTTTGACAATCTGTGTGCCTACTCGGTGATGTATGAGCCAGTGGGAACGGTGGACCATTACTTGAGTTGGCAGAACTATCCCCATCGGGCTTATGATTGGGACAACTACCGCTATGTGTCGGGCTGGATCAACAGCAGCAAGAAAATGTTGGACGAGCAAGTCCTCGATCCTTTCCGGGTCAGCGATGATTGGTTTGAGATTCTGTTGCCTTCACTGCAACTGGTCCTCACCGACGCAGTACCGCAAGAAGAGCTGGAGCGCGCCAGATTCACCCTGGGAAAGCTGCATTTGCGGGATGACGAGCGGGTCATTCGCCAGCGCCGGCAGTGGTATCAGATGTACCAGGATGGCAGGCTCTCACTGGGTGGGCTTGGGAACGTCGCTCCACTGATCGCTCGTGCCGTCCGCAAGCAATATGAACCGCTTCTTAGAATCCAATCATAGTGATTGCCGAAAGGAGACCCGTTGGTGGACCTGGAGACGCTGGATGCGGGGCTGAGGGGGGACCGGCCGGCGTGAGTCATGATTCTTCCGCCAGCGCTTGCAGGGCGTAGGTGACCCGCCGGGGGCGCTCGGTGAGCAATTCCCTGGCCTCCCACGCCTGCGCCAACTTGCGCAGCCGGGCACGGGAGATCTGGTCGCCGAAGCCCTGGTGCAACTCTGCGACGTCGAATCGGCCCCCCAGTTCGTTCAGCGCGTACTGCACCAGCCGGCGCTCCAGTGGGCTGAGCGTGGGGAACGAGGCCGGAGTGCTCATCTGCGGAGAGATGGCGACGGCGTACAGCACGTTAATCCACTGCACGGCCGCCTCAATCAGGTGCCCCATCTGGAAGTAGAGGCGGTTCGACCATTCCGCCACCCCCTTGAGGTCGTGGATGAAGGGAGGCGAGGTGGCGGAGGTGGCGTAGGCGGCGAACGGGAAATTAGCGGCGCTAAAGATCCCTGCGTGAGGGGTACTGGCCTGGGCGCGCAGCACGTCCCAGCGTTCCTCCGTCACCGTGTAGTCCAGGTGGGCGACCACCAGGATGCCACCTGGCAGGCGCCAATACCAGGCCGCGCCGATGCGTCCCTCGTAGCCAGGGGTCTGCTTGCCGATCTCATCGAGCATCTGGTCAGCCAGGCGCAATGTATCGAAGGATGGGTAGAATAGGGGTGCAGGCATATTCTTCTGGTCCTCTCAACCGGAGAGCCAATCGGCGGCGGCCTGCGGGAGCAGCGCCACCGATCCCCGGCGTACCGTCGGGTCGGGCAGCGATTCGATGAACAGGGAGCCATAGGTCTTGGTCAGCAGCCGGGTGTCGAAAACGACCACCACGCCCCGGTCGGTGCGGGTGCGGATCAGCCGGCCAAAGCCTTGCAGGAAGCGCAGGATCGCCTCGGGCACGGCGTACTCGAAGAAGGGCTGCTCGAAGGTCTCGGCGCGCGCCGCAAAGATGGGGTCGCTGGGGACGCTGAACGGCAGTTTGGCGATGGCCAGGCAACTCAGCGCCTCCCCGGGTACGTCCACGCCCTCCCAGAAACTGCGCGTGCCCAGCAGGACCCGGCGCTCCCCCCGGCGAAAGTTCTCCAGCAATTGTGCCCGCGAGACTCCCTCTCCCTGGGCCTCGACGGTGATGCCGGACTGGGCCAACGGCGCACGGATGGCCCGCAAGGTGGTCCGCAGTTGGCTATAGGAGGTAAAGAGCGCCAGCGCCCGTCCGCCGGTGGCCCGGAACAGCGCGACCATACTCTGCTCCACCGCCGGCTGGTAGCCTGGTTTCCCGGTCTCGGGGATGTCGTCCACCAGGTAGACCAGCGTCGAGTTCTGGTAGTCGAAGGGGGAACCGACCGCCAGTTCGTCCGCCTCCCAGGCGTTCAGCCGCTCGCGCATAAAGTCGAAGGTGCCACCGGTGCGCAGCGTGGCCGAGGTCAGGATGACCGATTGCTTCTTGCGCAAGAGGTGTTCTTCTACCAGCGGGCCGATGTGCAGGGGGGCCGCGTGCAGGCGCAGGCGATTGCTTTTCGGCTCCGATTCCAGCCAATAGATGAGAGAGGGGGAGGGCTCGGTGATCATGTGGTGAATCTGCTCTCTGACCTCGCCCAACCGCCGTGCCACTCCCAGGACCTGCGCCTGCAAGTCGTCGGCGTCGGGGATCTCGGACGCGCTCGGTCCGTCCGCCAGGTCCTCCAACCCTCCTGCCAGCCGCTCCAGTCCATCCACCACGGCGGCCAGTGGTGCATTGGCGTCGTCCCAGGCAATCTCGACCCCCTGCCAGGCGGGCTGGACGCGCAGGCCCGACGTCACGCGCAGGTGGAAGGAGTATTGCTGAGGCTGGCCCGTTTTCTGTTCCTCTACGAACTCCTCCAGGCGCTCGAAAAAGGTGTTCGCCTGCTGCGTGGCCCGCTCGACTCCCAACCCGATTTTGCCGACGAAGAGTTCGAGCCGGTCCATGATCTCGCCGGGCAAGTGGGCCTTCTGGCAGGTACCGATCACGTCGGCCAGCAGCCCGGTGAGCCGGCCGGTCTGTCCCACCTGCCCGATTTCGTTCAGCATGCGCCGCAGGTGGGCCGGGTCGGTTTCGAAACTGAGCCCGCCGGTGGTGGCGGCCTCCAGGTGGTGGGCCTCGTCCACGATGAGGTACCTGTACTCGGGCAGGACGCGGTTCTGGACGGCGACGTCCGACAGCAGGAGCGCGTGGTTGACGATGATGAGGTGAGCGGATTCGGCGGCGTGGCGGGCCTGGTAGAAGTAACAGCCTCCTTCCTGGAAGCGCGGGCATCGCTCTGGTGCGCAGCCCTCGTACTCGGCGGAGAGTTGTGCCCATAAGGACCGCTCGACCGGGTTGGGCAGGAAGAGCCCGTCGCCATCGCCATCCGTGGTCTCGGGCAGCCAGACGAGCACCTTCGCCAGCACGCGGGCTTCGTCGGGCGAGTTCGCCCCACGGCGGCGTAGTGCCTGCAGGCGGGCCGGGCAGAGGTAATGGGAACGGCCCTTGAGCACGGCGGCGCGAAACTCCGACGGCAGGACGCGGGCCAGGTCAGGCAGGTCTTTGTGGTACAGTTGTTCTTGCAGGTTGATCGTGTTGGTGGAGATGACCACGCGCTCGCCGTTCTGCAGCCCCCAGTGGACGGCCGGGATCAGGTAGGCCAGCGATTTTCCGACGCCGGTGGGAGCCTCGACCAACAGGTGTTGGTCCTGGTTGAAGGCCTGGGCTACGCTGCGCAACATGGCCACCTGTTGGGGGCGATACTCGTAGCCGGGGAAGTAGCCTTGCTGCGTGAGGGCTGCGAAGGCCCCTCCTTCTTCCAGCAGTGCCGCCAGTTGCTCCACGTCGAGCGGAGTGCGCTGGGCGGCCGGCTGCAAGGGGCGTGCTTTTTCCACGGCGGCGAACAGTGGCCCTGCGGGGGCCGGAGCGGGCCTGGCCTGCCGCTCAGGCGGATGGCGTGCCGCTTCCTCCAGTGCAGCGCGGAAGAAGGTGGCGGCGGGCCACCGGGCTCGCTCGCCGTGGCCGATGATCTCCTTCAGTGTGCGGGGAGGCAGCCCAGCCGCCTGCTGGAAGAGGGAGCGGAACAGGCGATGGGTGGCCCGTGCGTCGTCCAGCGCCCGGTGGGCCTGCTCCAGTTCGATCCCCAGCGCCTTGGCCAGTGCCCCCAGGCTGTACCGTTCGGCGTGCGGCAGGAGTACGCTGGCCAACTCGAACGTGTCGAGCAGGGCGTTCTCGAACGTGTCAGAATGGCGACGCAGGAAACCAAGGTCGAACTCGATGCTGTGGCCTACGATGAGCGACTGGCCGACGAAGCGGGCCAGGCGCGCCAGCACGTCGTGGAGGGCGGGTGCGCCTGCCACGTCTGCGTCACGGATGCCGGTCAGTTCAGTAATCATGATGGGGATCGGGCGGCCGGGGTTCACGAAGGTGGAGAAGGTGTCCAGGACCTCGTCGTCGCGAAACTTGACCGCGCCGACCTCGATAATGGCGTCGTGTTCTGCGTCGAGGCCGGTGGTCTCCAGGTCGAGTGCTACACAGGTTTGGATCACTCGCACGGATGTACTCATCCGCATACTCTCGTTTCTAGGCCGCTGCACGCGGCGCGGGGATTCCATTCAACCATATTGCTGTGCAGGCGGTCGAGGACCGCCTGCAGGGCTTGGGTCCAGGCGGTCAGGCCCTGGCGTTGGTGCAGGACGTGGAGGCCGTGCCCGGTGATGCCGCCGGGGGTGGCCAGTGTGCCCAAGATGGCCGCCAGGTCCTGGTCTGGCCGGGCCAGGGCTACTTCAGCCGCCCCTCGAACAGTCTCCAGGACCAGGCTGCGGGCCGTCTGCGGCGGTACGCCAGCGCCGGTTGTCCAGGCGACCGTCTCGTCCAGCAGCGCAACCACCCACCCGTAAAAGGCGGAGATCGCACTGGCTGAGATGAAACTTGACTCGTCGGGCAGGGCGTGAACGTGCCCCAAAAGGTGGAACAGCGCGCGGGCCTGAGGGTGGTCGGGATAGAGGAGGGTCGGGCTCCGGTTGATGGCGGCGCAGGATATGGGCATGGCGCGCACCGCTGTCGCTGGCGCGACCCTGGGCTGCAGGACCCCGAGCGGCAGGCTGGCTGCTACGGAGACGACGGTCTGCTCAGGCCGGAACGTGACGTCGGCGATGGCCGCCACGGCGTCGCCGGGGCGGGTGGACAGGATGACCAGGTCAGCCGCGCCTGCGACTGCCTGGTTACTGGCGGCCACCACCGCTCCAAACCGGGCGGCCAGGCTCGCGGCCCGTTCGGCGTTGCGGGGCGAGAGGACGATGTGGATAGGTGCATCCGAGTGCAGGCCGGAGCCTGCCACGATATCGGGGCTGGCCCTGGCGATGTCGCGTGGGCAAGCAGTCACAGACCCCCCACTGACGTGGGGGGCTTGCGGGGAGTCTGTGATGTCGCGTGGGCAAGCGGTCACAGACCCCCCACTGGTGTGGGGGGCTTGCGGGGAACCTGCTCGCCGCAGGCCCTCGACCAGGTAGGTGGCCAGGTGGCCCACGCCGATGATGCCAACCGTCCCGATCATCGCGCACGCTCCTGGGCCATTTCGACCAGTGTCTCCAGCATGTCCTCGACCTGTTGACAGACGACTGCTCCTAGTGCCTCCAACTCGTCGGTTACGTCCACCGGCATGCTCGAAGGGCTGTCGTCCGGCACCTGGTTGAGTTTCCCACCGATAAAGATCGGCAGGTCCAGCCCCGTACGGGCCATCTCCTGGCGCAGGGCCTGGAGATAGTCGAGGGCCACGCCGTTGTAGGTGCTGACGGCGATCAAGTCGGCCCCGGCGGCCCTGGCTCGCTCAGCGACGGCATCCGGGTCGGCGCTGACGCCCGCGTCCACCACGTGGACGCCCAGCCGCCTGAGCACGGCCTCGAGCAGGATCTTGGCGTATTCGTGCACGTCGGTGCAGGTCACGCAGGCGGTGAAGCCGGCCCGCCGTAGCGCTTCCTGGTCGGGTTGGCTCAGGGAGGAGGCAATCCCTGCCCCCTGGGCCTCCAGCGTGGCCACGGTGGTCGCGCGGACGACGGGTATGCGCCCGCGCAATTGCCCTTCCTGGGGCTCGCCTGGGCCAAACAGTTCCTCCAGCCGCCTGGCCCCGATCCGCCGGAGGGCTAACAGTAACTCGAAGGGGTTGGCCGTGTCAATGCCCGCGCCGGCCAGGCCGCTCAGCACCCGTTCCTTGAAGCGTTGCCCGGCCTCGACCAACCGGTCGCCGATGTCCTCGGCTGCCTGCAGGTCGAACAGGGGCGCGAATCCTGCGGCTCGCTCGATCAGCCGGTGGGCGAACAGATGGGCGTTGACGACCTCGTCAATGTCCGGGATGCGCAGCGCTTCGGTCACCGGGACCGGGTTGAGGGCGTGGCCGGTCGGGCGGCTGCGCTGGGCGACGATGTCAACCAGCAGGTAACTGGCCAGGTTGGCATAATTCTCCACCTCGCTGGCTCCGTAGATGGTCGTGTTGCCGTAGACCATGCTGCCGGGCGTCTCGGTCACCCGGGCCAGGGCGCGCTGAAAGGCCAGGCGGGTCAACGGCTCGGAGAAGGTATGGCCGTAGCAGTGGGAGACGTGGCCGCCGATGAGGTTTTCGACGACGTGGCGCTCGATGAGCACCGCTCCGATGCTGCAGGCAAGGTCGCAGAACAGGGCGGCGAAGCCGTCGTCCAGGTTGGAATGGATCAAGACTTCGATCGGCTGGGCGGCGCACAGCGCCAGCGCCTTGACGGTTTCGGCGGTCGTCCAGACGTCGTCGTGCCACCTGGGCAGGCGGAACGTAAAGTACTGGCCCAGGTTGCCGATGCTGGTCGCACCGGCAGCCAGGGCGGCGGCCGTGTTCTCGACGGCGGCCGGCGTGCCGATGACGAAATCTCCAAAGTGGGGCGCGACGGGCGCGCACCGGGTCAGGGCAGCAAAGTCCTGGGGTTTGTCGAGGATCAGGCCGGTGCCCCGGGGCATGCGGGCGCGCTGGGAGGCCGGATAGCCCATGCTCCAGTCCAGGCAAATGCCGTAACGGTCCACCCGGTGGCCGGCCGCGGCCACCCGCTCGTAGATTTCGGCGTAGGCGCGCTGGCTCTTGGCCAGGCTGCGGTACCCGATTTGGGCGTGGAGCATGATCGTTCCCTCGGCCATCCGCAGGCGCTTGTACTCGCTTTCTGTGCGGACGCCATAGGTGACCAGGAACGGGCACGATCCGGCGGTCACCGTGCGGGCCAGCCTGCGTCCCTCGGCCAGCAGTTCGGCGGCCTGGGGCAATTCCAGTTCGGGCAGAATGTGGGCCCGGTCAAGAGGTGAATGGTTCATAGCGCTGAGATGATACCACTTTTCGACAAATCATCAACCATCACTGGCCTGAAAGTGGAGCGCCACACCACGGGCATTTGGCTGCGTCCCTGGAGGTAACCGCATCGCACTTGGGGCAGTTCTGGCGCTCTGCGGGGGGCAGTGCTCCGCCGGCCAGGCGGATCACTGCCTCCGGGGTAAGAGGCTCTTGCGGGGGCGAGGGCTTGCTCAGGCTGATGAGTGTCGCCCAGCGCGTGGCTTGCGATGGGCTGCTGGAGGCCGATTGGTCCCTGGGGGATGCCTGGGGAGGCCGGCCAGCCAATGCGCGCAGCCTGGCGGCCGCCTCGCCGTTGTCGGGGTCCAGGCGCAGGATCTGGCGATAGCAATCGGCCTGTTGGGTGGGGTCTTGGAGCAAGGGGGCCAGCATGGCCCAGGCGGACGCGTTCTGAGGATCTGCGCGCAGGATGCTGCCGAGCGCTCGTTTCGCTCCTTCGCGATCGCTGGCTGTGACAAGCCGCCTGACTGCGTCTAACGGATCCATGGTCCATTGGCTCCTATCGGTCGTGCAAGACCTGCTATGCTCCCATGAGCCGGACCATGATGATCACTTCCAATGCCTCGTAGATGGCTGCCAGAGCCAGCAGCAGTACGACCAGCACGTAGATGCGCAGCGTGCGGCCTACCCCGACCTTGTAGCCCTCCCAATGGGTGGTGACTCCCGCCGTGCGGGGCCACAGGAAGGCCCGTCCGTGCACGTAGGCGGCCAGCATCGCCAAGATGTAGGCCTGGCCTTCCAGGATGAGCGTGAGCGAGTGGGGGATCATGATCAGGCGCAACTCTGGGGCAGCCGGAGAGAGGAGCAACCCCCACAGGATGGCCCGGTAGACCCCCATCAACAGGCCGCTGAATGGGATGACCAGCGACGGTAACGTGATCACGGCGAGGCTGCCGAGAAGCAGGTTCACGACGAAGGTCAGGGCGACGGCCTGCAAGACCTGGCCGCCAGTGTAGGCACTGCCCACGGCAGCAAACGGCCCGGCGGTGAAAGCGGTGCCCACGTCCTTCAATAGTGCCTGCTGCAACGATGGGTTGAACGCCACGTAAATCATGCCACAGGCGACCAGCCCGTAATAGACCAGGTTGAGGACGATGGCGGGGCGGCGGAATTCCTTGACGAGCGCAAGCGCACTTGAGACTGCCTTTTTCATCGGATTCCCTCCCTTGGTTCCTGGCATCATTCTATCCGAAATGGGGCAGAAGGTCAATACGGGAGAGGGATCAGGTATCAGGGATCGGTGATCAGGGAGCAGGGGGGTATCGTTGGGCTGGTTTTGTGTTATACTTGGGTGGGGGGATTGAACCGAGGGGTTTGCTTGCAAGTATCCTATGGTAGGATTTTGTTGCCCATACCTGCAATCGCCTTGCATGGGACGCCCCCGGGACGGGGGCTGCGAGCCGTATATTAGGAGGTATTGTGATTGCTCAAGTCGCTGCCCGTGTGCGCGAGAACATTCAGAAGGTCATCGTTGGCAAGGGGCTGGTGATTGACCTGGCGCTGGTCGCCGTCCTGTGCGAAGGGCACATCCTGATCGAGGACGTCCCCGGCATCGGAAAAACCACGCTGGCCCGCTCCATTGCCGCGAGTCTAGGTTGCATGTTCCGCCGCATCCAGTTCACTCCCGACCTGTTGCCCTCTGACGTTACCGGCATCAACTACTTTAATCAGAAGAAGCAAGAGTTCGAATTTCGCCCAGGGCCCGTCATGTCGCAGGTGGTGCTGGCGGACGAGATCAACCGGGCCACGCCGCGTACCCAGTCGGCGCTGCTGGAGGCGATGCAGGAGCGCCAGGTCACCGTAGATGGGCAGACCTATCCGTTGTCTCGCCCTTTCCTCGTGCTGGCTACCCAGAACCCGATCGAACTGGAGGGTACTTTTCCCCTCCCGGAGGCGCAGGTAGATCGCTTCCTGATCAGACTTGCCATCGGCTACCCGACGAAGGAAGAGGAACACACCATCCTGCTCCGTTTCGAGCAGCACGATCCGCTGGAAGACCTGGCGCCGGTGACCACGCCTGGGGAACTGGTCGGGGTGCAGCAGCAGGTGCGCCAGGTGCGGGTCGAGGAGTCGGTGCGTGGTTACATCGTGGACGTCGTGCGGGCCACGCGCGAGCACCAGGAGATTCAGTTGGGCGCCAGCCCGCGTGGCACGCTCGCGCTGTACCGCTGCGCCCAGGCCCTGGCTGCCATCCGTGGGCGAGCCTACGTCCTGCCTGACGACGTGAAATTACTGGTCCCTTACGTTCTTACCCACCGTATCCTCATTAGCCCGGCGACCCGACTGAGGGGGCGGTTGGTGGCCGACGTGCTGATGGACGTGATTGAGACGGTACCGGTGCCAGTGGAGAAGTTGTAGTCGAGTATGAGGTGGACAGACCGGCGGACAGACCGACTGGCAGCGAGCAGGGCACGGGAACGGGCAGAAGGCGGGATTCGTCGCTCCGCTCAGAATGACAGGCCTGGCGGACAGGCCGAACGGCGCTCCCAGTTCAGTCCCGTCTGGCTTGAGATGGTGGGCCTGCTCATCATTGCGGGCCTCATCACTCGGGAGCGCGCGCTCTTCGCCCTGGCGGCTTGTCTCCTCACCGTGATTCCGATTGCCTGGTGGTGGAAGCGCATGTCGTTGCGTCACTTGCAGTACGAGCGGCGCTTCGACAAGCGGTGTGCTTTCCCCGGTGAGACGATCGAGATGGCGGTGCGCATCACCAACCGCAAACTCCTGCCGTTGAGTTGGCTGGAAGTCAGCGACGAGATCCCCATGGCCATGCCGCTGACGAGAGGTGTGCTCATGCCGACCCACGTCCCCCAGATTGGCACGCTCAACAACGTGCTTTCCTTACGTTGGTACGAGCGGGTCAGCCGGCACTACGCATTGGAGTGTACCGGGCGGGGAGTGCACAGGTTGGGGCCGGTCCATTTGAGGTCGGGCGACCTGTTCACGTTGTTCGAAGCGCAGGGGACGGTTTCGTCGAGCGATCAGGTGATCGTCTATCCGCGCATCTGGCCGCTGGAAGACCTGGGGCTGCCCGCCAAGGAGCCGTTCGGCGAGCGAAAGGCCCATCGTCGTCTGCTGGAGGATCCTCTGCGCACCGTGGGCATCCGCGATTATCATCCTGAAGACAGCCTGCGCTACGTGCACTGGAAAGCCACAGCACATCGGGGCCAGTTGCAGGTGCGGGTTTTCGAGCCTACGGAGGCGATCAACATGGTCGTCCTGTTGAACGTCTCCACGTTTGAGCACAATTGGGAGGGCGTGATTCCGGATCTGTTCGAGCGTACGATCAGTGTGGGAGGGTCCATCGCCACCTGGGCTGTGGGGCAGAGATATAAGGTGGGCTTGGTAGCCAATGGCTGCATGCCGCTGTCCGATCAGCCGATCCGGGTGCCGCCGGGGCGTTCGCCGGGCCAATTAACCGCCATTTTGGAAGCGCTGGCGAACGTCACCAGTTTCGCCACCACGTCCATGCAGGAATTGCTGTACCGGGAGAGCCCTCGCCTCCCGTGGGGGGCTACGCTGGTGGTGGTGACGGCGGTCGTCTCTGAGGGATTGGCTGTGGCGGTCCTGCATCTGCAGGATGCCGGACGGCGCATGGCGCTGGTCTCACTGGCCGAGCAACCGCCACCGCAACTGCCTGGAGTCCCGGCCTTTCACCTGCCGCCCTCGACGCCAACCTTTCAGCGCCTGGGCCGAGGAGCGGAAGATTGCCTGGCGGCACTGCGAGCCGCCGGATTGGCCGTGCGGGGGGTGCGCAGTGGATAGACTACGCGTCCAGGTCCGTTACGAGTTGGTGTTCCTGGCATTGGGGACGATGGACGTGTGTATCGTCACGCCGCTCATTGCCGCGTTGCTTTCCACGATCATCCCGGTTCGGCCATTGCCGGTCACGGCGGTCTTTCTCGGTGCTGTGCTGGCGGTAAATTACCTGGCTCGCTTGACCTGGCGGTTGCCCGTACGTCCCGCGTTTCGTTCTGGGCTGTTGGGACTGGGGATGTTGGCCAGTGGGTTGGTGGTCATCCACCGGTTGTTTCACGCACAAACACACCTGTTGGACTCGGCATGGCTCGTGGACATATTCGCCAGCCTGCGGGAGGGTAGCACGTCCCGCGAAGTGCCCCTGTTCCTGTTGGTGATTTTCCTGTGGTGGCGGGGGCTTGTGCTGGCCCAACGCCGGCTCACCAGCGAGAGCGTGGCCTTTCGCTTTCGGCTGGGCCTGGTGATGATCGCGGTGACCACGATGTTGGGCGGCACCATGCTGGCCTGGCCGTATCATCGCTTCGTGTTTCTGTTCTTCTTCGCCAGCCTGTTAGGAATTGCACTGGCGCGGGCGGAGGAGGTGGGACAACAGTATGGGGGCAGCCAGTCCCCGTTCGGGTTCAGTTGGCTGGCCACGTTGGTGGCGGCAGGCCTGGCTGTCCTGCTGCTGGCCGGTGGGGTGGCAGTCCTGTTGACGGGTGACAATATCGGTATGCTTTTGGTACCGGTACTGCAGGTGCTGAACATCGTACTGTATGGTATGGTATATGTGGCGGCCTGGATTGCGCAGATTCTGATCGCTCCTCTGATGGCCCTGTTTGGGCAGTACGAACTCGGCCGTTTGTTCGAGGAACTGGCGCGCCAGATGACGCCGGCCGAACCATCTGAAGTGCAAGGGCAGGGCCAGGTGTCCCCTTTTACGGCCGAGCAACTGGCGGTGGCCAAGGCGATCGGCATCATCGGCGGGGTGCTGCTCCTGTTGCTGCTGGTGGCGATTTCTCTGCGCCGGTTGCGTGCGCGGGAGGGGTGGCAGCGGGACGAAGAGCGTGAGTCGGTGTGGGAGGGGGCCCACTTGCGCCGTGGCTTGCGTGACCTGTTGCGCCGTGGGCGCCGCCAGCTGGACGAGGCGACTGCTATGCTGAGAGGTTCCCGCCTGGGCCGGCTCTTGACCGCGATGACCATCCGCCGCATCTATGCCCACATGGGCACGTTGGCTGCAGAGCGAGGGTATCCTCGCGCGCTCTATGAGACCCCTTACGAGTATCTGCCGACGTTGGAGCAAGCCTTCCCTGATGGTCATAAGGAGGTGGGACGTATCACCGGCGCCTACGTGGCCGTGCACTATGGGGAAGTGCCCGAGCAGCCTCTTGAACTGGCTGCGGTGCAGGCTGCGTGGGAGCGTATCCGTGAGGGCATGCGGAGCGGATAACAGGGTCTGCAGCGCCAGAGCGATGTGCCAGCGGGGGTCAGAGGGTGGTGATGCGGGTGCCGCTGGGCAGAGAGGGGTCGAGGAGGGCGCGGGCCAGCAGTCCGGGCTCGGTGCCGGTGAGGATGTGCGCGGAGGTCGCCGGGTGACGCTGCACCAGCGCGAGCATGCACGCCACCTTGTCTGCCATGCCCCCCGTCACGTCTACACCTGCCGAGCCAGCGAGCGTGCTCCCCAAGGTGGGTAGATCGGCGGGCGTGATGTGGGGGATGATGGCGCCGCCAGGACCCAGCACGCCGGGCACTGCCCCCAGGAGCAGAACGTGGGTAGGCTGGAGTTCATCGGCCAGGTAAAGGAAGATGTCCTCCGTGGAGATGATGGTGCCGCCTCGCACGTCGTCGAGGGCGACGTCACCGTAGACCAGCGGCACGAGGCCCTGGGCCAGGGCCGTATGGATGGGGAATGTGTCCAGGGCCTGCAACGTGCCGTCGTGACAGCGTGCGGAGGCGGAGGGCTGGACGCTAAATACCGGCACACCTGCCTCGAGGAAGGCGTCGGTGACAATGCGGTTGAGGCGGGCGGCGGCGGCTGCCACCTCGGCGTAGCCGCGCCATTGGTCAGGCGTGCGTACGCCTTGCCGGGTGCCGTGGGGGTGGGCGGCCCAATGGCCGAAGGAGCCGGAGCCGTGGCCGATGAGCAGTCTCAGCCAGCCGGCCGCATTGAGTGCCTGGCGCACTTCACCGGCCAAACGGGCGATGGTGGCGGGCCGGGGGGTGTAGGGGTGGGTTTTGTCGGTGATCAGGGAGCCGCCGAGTTTGAGGAATACAACAACGGATTGAGAAAGGAACGGATGGGAAAGAAACGGAATGGAAGGATTTTTCTGAACCATGGGCAGACAGGGTTACATCGCGATTCGTACGGGCTGGATCTGCAGATGGGTGTCGTGGAAGTTGGCCAATAGGCCCAGTTGGAGGCCGAGGGTCTGCAGATGGCGCTTCAGGCGTTGCTGATGTGCTTCGGTTATGGATTGCAGAGCGAACGCGGCGATGGCGATGTGGTCTTCGGCGGCGATGAGGCGGCATTCGTCCTGGCCTAGGTGGTGGCCGTGGAACTCGACCGGCAGGTGGGTGTGGTAGCCGTAGGACATGCGTCGCCGTCGCAGTTCGACCATGGTGGCGCGGCGGTAGACTTGGTGCAGGAAGCCAGGGCCAAGTGTGAAATGGACGCGGTGGAGCGCCTCATATAAAGCGGTGCTGAGGTCGGGGTAGAGCATGTCTGGCTCGAGGGCTTGTGGTTCCCACACGAACTCAGGCTGACGTTCTCGCAGGAAGTTGGGTAGTCGCTCGACTTCCAGGGATGGCGCGCCGAAGTTGGCGACCAGCGCCAGGTCTGCGTCTGTGACTTTGAGATAGGAGAGGGCCTGTGCCTTGTGGAGTGGGGTGATGGCCGATGCCACCTTAAGCTCCAGGATGACCTTCAGTCCATCTATGCAGAAGTCGGGACTATACAGCCCCACTCGTTCTCCCTCGTAGATGACCTCCAAGTTCCGCTGTGCTTCGAACGGGATGCGGGCCTCCTGGAGGCCGATCTCAACTGCGTCCTGGTAGAAGTGCTCCTGCAGTCCAGGCTTCAGTTCACGGTGCACAGCCATGAGTACTCCACGGACGCTATAGGTTAGCTCCTCGTGAATCAGCTTGCTCACCCTTTCCTACTCCGTTCCTTTCCTAATCCGTTGTAGTAACCTGTGTGGCAATCACCCGCGCCGCCCCTGCCTCCTCCAATGCCTCCGCCACCTGATCTACCAAGTCGTCCTCCACCAGGGCGATCATGTTCCCCCCGCGGCCAGCACCGGAGAGTTTGGCTCCCAGAGCACCGGCGAAGCGAGCTGCCTCTACCAGGTCGTCCAGTTTGTGCGACGAGACTCCCAGTTCGATCAGCAGTTCGTGGTTGTCGTCCATCAGCGGTCCCAGCACGTCAACGTCTCCAGATTCGATGGCCCGGCGGGCCTCGATGACGACGTCGCCGATCTGGTCGAATAGGGCGTCGTAGCGGGCCGGGTTGCGCTGCCGGCCGCGTTGTACGCGCTCGACGGCCTGCCTGGTGGAGCTACGGGTGCCCGTGTCGCCGATCAGCAGGGTGAAGGGGGTGCGGACGGACAGTCGCTCGACGGTACAGCCGCGCACAAAGTAGACCGGCTGGGCGTAGGCGACGACGGTGTTATCAACCCCGCTGGGGGTGCCGTGGTGGATCTTTTCGACCTCGAAGACGAGCGCGCTGACCTGGGCGGGGTCGAGCCGGCGGCCCAGGAAGGCAGCCAGGGCGCGGGCGAGCGCAGTGGAGACGGCGGTGCCGCTACCCAATCCACTGGCAATGGGGATGGTGGAGGTGACGGTGAGGGTGGCGTCCGGTTCGGGGTTGGAGAGATGGGCCAGTGCCAGCCGGGCTGCTGCGGCCAGCGGTTCATCCTCTGGCGCTGCAGACAGCGACGAGCGTGTCCCCAGGTCGGGAGCGACTAACGTCAGGCCGCTGCCGGGTGGAGCAGGCGCGATGGTGACAGTGGCCTGTACCTGGGTGACGGGCACGGCGATAGCAGGTTGGCCGTAGACGACGGCGTGCTCGCCGAAGATGATGACCTTGCCTGGGGCAGATGCAGTGTGTACAGAAGTTGTCGTATTCATGATCTGAAGACATACATCACGATGATGACGCTGAGGCCCCAGAGAACGACCGTGGCCTGCAGCGGCCGGTCGGAGAGTGCGATTTCTTCAGGGGCACCCCCCATCCCCTTGACGTGAATCAGGTAGAGGTAGCGGAAGATGCCGTACAGGACGAAAGGAAGGGTCAGCATCATGGTGTGGTTGGGGGGCAGGTTGGGCGCGGAGAAGGTGTACAGCGCGTAGGCCAGCAGGGTGGACGCAGTGACGATGCTGATAATGTGGTCCAGGAGTGGCAGGTTATAGTCCTGCAGACTCTGGCGGTGCATGTTGGCGTTTTCTTTCAGCAACACCAGTTCGTGACGGCGCTTGCCAAAGCCGATCAGCAACGCCAGGAGCATCATGCAGATATAGAGCCAGGGGGAGAAGCGCTCTGCCTTGACCAACGGCACGCCAGCGGCCACGCGCAGAATGAAGCCACTGGCCACAAGCATCACGTCAACAATAACGATGTTTTTGAGCCAGAAGGAGTAGGCCAACTGGATCAACAGGTAACCGGTCAAAATGCCACCGAAGATCGGGTCCAGCAGAAAGCCCAACGGCAATCCAACCAGGGGCATGACGACGGCGGCGGCCAGGGCCGCGTGGGTGCTCAGTTGTCCACTGGGTAAGGGGCGCTTACGCTTTTCGGGATGTTGGCGGTCCTGTTCGATGTCGGCCAGGTCGTTGACGATGTAGACCGCCCCCGATATCAGGCACAAGAGCACAAATCCGGCCATGGTCTTGGCCAGATAGTACAGATTGAAGAGCTTTACATCGAAGGTCAGCGGAGCGAAGATGAAGACGTTCTTGACCCATTGCTTGGGCCGCATGGTTTTGATCAAGCTGGTGAACACGATTCTTGTTGGCCTCCAGGCGAATGTATGGCGGCGGCCAGGGCCACGATGATAGGTGAGCCGCAATCTGTGGAATGATACCAAAGATGGGCGATTTCGGCAAACCGCGGCGAATGCGGATTGCGAATAGCGAACCTTGCTTTTGCGGCGCTCTTGGGGTATGATTGTGACGAGATGACGAAGAGACAGGCGAAGAGGCGATTGGATCTCCTGTTGGTCGAGCGGGGGCTGGCGGAGAGCCGCGCGCAGGCTCAGCGGTTGATCCGTGCCGGGCAGGTGCGCCTGTCTGGCCAGGTGGCCGACAAGCCCGGTGTCCCGGTGGCGGTGGATGCTGAGGTGGCTTTGCAGTCCCGCCCACGCTTCGCCAGCCGTGGAGGCGAGAAACTGGAGGCGGCAGTGGTGCGCTTTGGACTGGACGTGGCCGGGTTGGTGGCGGCCGACGTGGGGGCATCCACCGGTGGCTTTACCGATTGCCTGTTGCAGCACGGCGCGCGTCGCGTATACGCCATTGACGTAGGATATGGACAATTGGACTGGCGGCTGCGGAACGATCCCCGGGTGGTGGTGCTGGAGCGTACCAATGCACGCTACCTGGAGCGTTTGCCGGAGCCGGTGGACCTGGTGACGGCTGACGTGTCGTTTATCTCGTTGGAGTTGATTCTGCCGGTAGCGGTAAGGTGGTTGGTGGGGGCGGAGGAAACGGAGGGAAGGGGGGGGAGGGGAGGGCAGGTGGTGGTGGCGCTGATTAAGCCACAGTTCGAGGCAGGGCGGGAGGAGGTCGGGAGGAGTGGGGTAGTGCGCGACGCAGAGGTGCACCGGCGGGTGCTGGAACGAGTGCTGAGTTTCGTGGCCGGGTTGGGCCTGGGACTGCGTGGGTTGATGCCCTCTCCGCTGCTGGGTCCAGCCGGGAACGTCGAGTTTCTGGGGTGGTGGGAGTCAGGGGTTGATGGATTGGATGGAAAAGTCGCGATTGCCGCCTGTATGGCGGAGGTGGAGGCTGGACGATGAGTGCGGATGCGAGTGTGGGTGACGTGGAAATCCGGTTGCAGCGCCTGGGGAGGATGCTGGAGATCAGCCGTGACCTGACCTCGACGAGCACATTGGAGCCCTTGCTGAGGAAGATCGTCGCGGTAGCGGCGGAGTTGACTGACAGCGTGGGGGCTTCCATTCTGCTGCAGGATCCCCGCACGGGCGAGTTGCGTTTCCGTACGGCCATCGGTGCTCCGCAACTGATGGACATCCCGGTGCCGATCGAAGGGTCTATCGCTGGGGCGGTGCTGACGTCGAAAGAGCCATTGATCGTCGCCAATGCGCAGGCCGATCCCCGCCACTATGGGGAGGTCGGCCAGCAGATTGGGCAGGAGGTCCGTTCGTTGCTGGCGGTGCCGTTGCGGATCAAGGAGCGCTGCATCGGCGTGCTGGAAGCGGTAAACAAGCGCGATGGCCAGGAGTTCTCCCAGGAAGACGTGGAGACACTGATGACGCTGGCGGCCCAGGCGGCGGTGGCCATCGAGAACGCGCGGCTGGTGGACGTGCTGCAGAAAGCGAACGAGCGGCTGGGGCAATTGGACCGGCTGAAGTCGGATTTCATCGCCATCGCTTCGCACGAACTGCGCACGCCGCTGAGTTTGATCTTGCTCTACGCCACCGTGTTGCGGCAAAAGTTTGGCAGCGCAGCCGATACACAGTTGGATGCGGTGCAGCGGGCCGCCATGCGGCTCAAGAACATCATTGACACCATGCTGAACCTGCGCTACCTGGAGACCGGGCAGATGGAGTTGAGCCCGACCCGCTTCGACCTGCGGAGCGAGGTGGAGGGGGCGTGCGAAGATTACGAGGCGCTGGCGGAGACTGGTGGAGTGGTGCTGAAGGCTGACCTGCCGGACCAGCCAGTGTCCATCTACGCGGACCGGGAGAAGGTGCGGGTGGCATTGGACAACCTGATTGCCAACTCGGTCAAGTTTACGCCGCCGGCCGGGCAGGTGCAGGTGACGGTGCGCAGGGGAGGCGACGAGGTGGAGGTGGTGGTGGCCGATACCGGCGTGGGGATTCCGCCCCAGGAACTGGAGCGGGTCTTTGACCGTTTCTACCAGGTCGAGAGCCACATGACGCGCCGTCACGGCGGGATGGGACTGGGCCTTTCCATTGTTAAGGGCATGGTGGAGTTGCACGGCGGGCGGGTGTGGGCCGAAAGTGAGGTGGGGCGGGGGAGCCGCTTTACGGTGGTGTTGCCAGCGAAAGCGGCTCCTGCGGCGCTGGTGGTTGGCTCTTGACAACTCACCTGGGCCTGTTAGAATGAGAGATGAACGGTGAAAGAGGTTCGAGAGGATAAGGTTGGTGGACCAGTCCCAGATTCGTGATTTCTGTATCATTGCTCACATTGACCACGGCAAGTCCACGCTGGCCGACCGGCTGCTGGAGTTGACCGGCACGATTCCCGCGCGCCAGATGGTCGAGCAGGTGCTCGACTCGATGGACCTGGAGCGAGAGAAGGGGGTGACGATCAAGGCCTCGGCGGTGCGGATGCACTATGACGCCGCCGATGGGCAGGCGTATGAGTTGAACCTGATTGATACGCCCGGCCACGTGGATTTCGCCTACGAGGTCAGCCGCGCACTGGCGGCTTGCGAGGGAGCGCTGCTGGTCGTGGACGCCACGCAGGGGGTCGAGGCCCAGACGCTGGCCAACCTGTACCTGGCGCTGGATGCTGACCTGGAGGTCATCCCCATCGTGAACAAGATTGACCTGGTCTCGGCGCGGCCCGACGAGGTGGTGTTGGAGGTGGCCGACCTGCTGGGTGTCGAGGCCGACGAGGTATTGCGCATCTCGGCCAAGGAGGGGTGGGGAGCCGGGGACGTGTTGGAGGCAGTGGTAAAGCGGCTGCCACCGCCCCGCGGGCAGGCCGACGCACCGTTGCGGGCGCTGATCTTTGATTCGCACTACGATCCCTACAAGGGAGTGGTCGCCTACGTGCGGGTGGTGGATGGACTGCTGGCACAGGGGGAGCCACTGCTGTTGATGGCCACCGGCGCGACGACGGAACCGGTGGAGGTGGGCACGTTCACGCCAGGCATGATGCCGGCGGAGCGGTTGAACACGGGAGGGGTCGGGTACGTCGCGACGGGGCTCAAGACGGTGCGGGAGTGCCACGTGGGCGACACGCTGACCAGTGCGGCGCGCCCGGCCTCGCAGTCACTGCCTGGTTACCGGTCGGTCAAGCCGATGGTCTTTGCCGGCCTGTATCCGGTCGAGAGCGAGGATTACAGCGCGCTGCGCGATGCGCTGGAGAAACTGCAGTTGAACGATGCGGCGCTGGTCTTCGAGCCAGAGACTTCCCAGGCGCTGCAGTTCGGTTTCCGGTGCGGTTTCCTGGGCCTGTTCCACATGGAGATCGTGCAGGAGCGGCTGGAGCGGGAGTACGGGCTCGACCTGATCGCGACGGCCCCCAGCGTGGCTTACCAGGTCGTCACCCACGGTGGCCAGGTCACCGAGGTGGCCAGCCCGGCGGATTTGCCGGACGCCGGCACGATCGAGGAGGTCCGGGAGCCGTGGATGCGCATCCAGGTCTTTACACCGGCGGAGTACATCGGGCCGGTGATGGAACTGGCGACGCGACGGCGCGGGCTGTACCGCACGACCGAATATCTGGACAGCGCGGATGGGGGGGTGATGGGGCCGATGAGTACATCGGACATCCCTCACGTCCGTCGGCGTGTGGTGTTGACGTACGAGATGCCGCTGGCGGAGATGATCGTGGGCATGCATGACCGGCTCAAGTCGGCGACGCGGGGGTATGCCTCGCTGGACTATGTGTTCCTGGACTACCGGCCGGGCGACCTGGTGCGCATGGACATTCTGGTGAACAAGGAACCGGTGGATGCAATGGCGTTGATCGTGCACCGTGACCAGGCCTACGAGAAGGGCTCGGCGTTGGTGCGCAAGATGAAAGAGGTCATCCCCCGGCAATTGTTCAAGGTGCCGATCCAGGCGGCGATCGGGGCCAAGATCATCGCCCGCTCCACGGTGAGCGAGTTGCGCAAAGACGTGTTGGCCAAGTGCTACGGTGGCGACGTCACGCGCAAGCGCAAGTTGCTGGAGAAGCAGAAGGCGGGCAAGAAGCGGCTCAAACAGTTCGGGACGGTGGTCATCCCGCAGGATGCGTTCCTGGCGATACTGAGGCTGGACGAGGATTGAAGGCGGGATGCTTCGCTCCGCTCCGGGTGTACTCACCCGCAATGACAGGCCAGACTGAGCAGCGGGCCGCGTACCCCTGGCCCTTCTTCGCCGCGATTGCGGCCACGTTGTTCCTATTCCTCGGTTTCCAGGCGCTTTTCTCCACGCTTCCCCTGTACGTGATCGCCATGGGCGGCTCCCCGGCCGACAACGGCCTGGCGACGTGGGTGTTTGCCCTGGCGGCGTTGCTCGCCCGCCCGCTGGCGGGGATGTTGTCTGACCGGTGCGGGCATAAGCCGGTGCTGGTGGTCGGGGCGATCCTGTTTGGCGGTGGGCCACTCTTGTACGGGTTGGCCCACCCTGTTTTCCCTTTCGTCCTTCCGGTGAGCGGAGGGATGGCGTGGCTGCTGGGGGCGCGGGCGGTGCACGGGGTGGGGATGGCGCTGTTCTCGACCGCGTACCAGGCGTTCATCGCCGACCTCGTTCCGCCGGAACGTTGCGGGGAGGGGCTGGGGCTGGCCAACGCCGCCTCGATGGTGACGATGGTGGTGGCGCCCTTGTTTGGGGAGTGGCTGGCGCGGGGGTTTGGCTTCGGGGTGCTGTTCCTGGCGCTCGGCGGGGTGGGTGGGCTGGGGGTGCTGGTCACGCTGGTGCTGCCAGGGCGGCGAGGTGGCCGGGGCAGCGCTGACCCACAGGCACTCCCGGCGTGGGAGAACCTGGGGCGGGCGCTGCGGGAGCCTGGTGTACGGGCCGGTGCGCTGGGGATGGCACTTCTGGGCGTGCCCTTTGGCGCGTTCATCGTCTTCTTGCCGCTGCTGGGGGCGGCGCGGGGGTTGAGTGGGACCGGGTGGGTGTTTGCTGCCTACGCGCTGGCCGCTTCGCTGACGCAGCCGGCCGCTGGGCGGATCGCCGACCGCTGGGGGGCAGGGAGGACGGCCTGGGTGGGGCTGGCGCTGGCCGGACTGGCGATGGCCGGGTTGGCAGCGGCCGGTGGCCAGTGGGCACTCATCGGAGTGGCCGTGCTGTTCGGGGTGGGGTATGGGGCAGCGCGGGCCGGGCTGGACGTGAGCGTGCAGGGGGGCCTGGAGTCGTCATTGCGGGCGAGCGGAGCGGCGATCCAGTACACGGCCCACGACCTGCTGATCGGCCTGGGCAGTTGGGGGTTGGGCTGGTGGGCGGGCGTGGCAGGGTACGGCGCGATGTATGGGATGGTCAGCGGGATCACACTTCTGGGATTGGCAGGAGGGCTGACGACAGGCAGGTTCCTGTATCGGCGTGCCCCACGGCGTCCGGCGTGATCACGAGGCCGCTGGGGGTGGATGAAACCACTGCCTTTCACACAATTCTCAAGGTTCAGGTTCGCGGTGTGCTGGTGAGGGCACCCGGAATAGGTCGCTGGGAGTGACGATCCAGTCCACGCACTGGTCGTGCTCGCCGCAGGGGAGCACGTCGGCCAGGCATTCGTCGTAGGTGACGCCGACGCGCAGGGCGGGAGTGGTGGGCAGGAACCGGTCGTAGTACCCGCCGCCGAATCCCAGCCGTCCTCCCTGCCGGTCGAACGCCACTCCCGGCACGAGCACCAGGTCGAGCGTGGCGGGGTCTATGACCGGCAGGTCGGGGGCCGGTTCGAGCATGCCGAAGCGGTGGCGGACCAGGCGGGCCGGGTCGTAGGGGTGGACGATCAGGCGGCGCCCTTCGATGCGAGGGACGGCCCAGCGGGCGTGAGGGAGGAGGTCGAAGAGGAGCGCCAGGTCGGGTTCGTTGCGGAAGGCGAGGTAGGTGAAGATGGAGATTGGAGAACTGTCATTCTGAGCGCAGCGAAGAATCTCTTGGAGATTGGAGGTTGACGAAAGCCAGGCAGCCAGGCGGTGGCAGAGGGCGGCAGAGGCGGCGGTGACCTGGCCGGGGGGCAGGCATTCGCGCAGGGAACAGAAGTGTTGGCGGAGTTCGGGTTTGTTCATCACTAGAGATTAGAGACTGTCATTCTGAGCGCATACGGGTGTACTCACCCGCAGAATCTGTTGATTATCTGATGGGTATGCGGCGGCCGGTGGCGCTGCGGTGGGCGTGGCCAAAGTCGCGCAGGCCGTCCAGCTGCTCGACGTCGAACACCGGCCCGTCCTGGCAGACCAGGTATCCATCGAGGGCGCACTGCCCGCACAGGCCAAAGCCGCACTTCATGTACCGCTCCAGGCTCAGTTGGCCGGGGATGGCGTACTCGTGGCACAGGTGGTGGATGGCGGCGAGCATAGGTTCGGGGCCACAGGCATAGATTGCGCCCGTGAGTACACGGGAATGCGGTAATGCGGCGGATGGGATACATCCGGTTGCGGAATGCGGATTGGAGCCTGGAGCTTGGAGGTTGGGGTCCAAGGTTTGGGTGAGGGCATCGGTGACGTTGCCGCGGCAGCCCAGGGAGCCGTCGTCGGTGGCGAGGAGGAGGTCTACGCCCAGGGCGCGGAACTGTTCGACGTAGGGCAGGTCGAGGGCGTTGCGAGCGCCGAGGGCGACGATGGTGGGGACGTGGTGCTCGACGGCGCGGGTGGCGAGGAAGTAGAGTGGCGCGACGCCGCAGCCCCCGCTGACCAGGAGGGCCGGGCGGTCCTTGCGTAGTGAGAAGCCGTGCCCGTAGGGGCCGCGCCAACCGACGCGGTCGCCGACTTTACGCTCGTGGAGGGCGGTGGAAAATGGCCCGACGCGGGCGACGGTCAGCGTGAGTGGGGCGGGGCAGGCGATAGACATGGGTTTTTCGTCCACGCCGGGGAGCCAGAGCATGACGAACTGGCCCGGCTCGGCGTCCGGGATTTCGGCGTCGAGGACGAATGTGCGGATGGTGCGGGTGTCGTCACGGATGTGACGGATGCGGACGGTTTGTGGCAGGGTCACGCAGGCTCCCTCAGCAAATCGGCAAATGCCGGTGGTCCGATGTACCCATCGGCGTACACCGGTGCAAACACGTGTTCCGTGTTGCGTGTTCCGTGTTGCGTGTGGATCTCCGACAGGGTACCACTCGGTTGGTTGGTAGCCATATTGTAGCACGCATGTTCTGTTATGTCAAATATGGTATTGGCGGGTGAGTACACCCGTGAGGTTGAGTGGATCAGGTTTCTTGTTCGGCCGGTTGCTCTTTGAGTGTGAGTTGGGTATAATGAAAGCTACCAGGTCGTAGTATGCGCATAGTGATGGTAGGTCCCTTCGGGCTGCGACCCCGGGGCACGATGAGCGTGCGGGCGTTGCCGATGGCCCAGGCGCTCGTGGCCCGCGGCCATACGGTGACCATGCTCCTGCCCCCCTGGCAGAACCCTGAGGACAGCGGGCGTTGCTCGGAGGAAGGGGGTGTTCGCATCGAGAATATCGCTCTGCCTCCTCGCATGCCTGGCTTGTTTCACCTGCTGACCGCCCGCCGGCTGGCCCGCCGGGCGCTGGCCCTCCGCCCCGATCTAGTGCATCTCTTCAAACCCAAGGCTTATAGCGGTGTCACTCACTGGCTCCTGGCGCGGCTCCCTCGTGCCCGCAGGCCGCGCTTGGTGGTGGACACCGACGATTGGGAAGGACCCGGCGGGTGGAACGAGATCGGCGGCTACCCGGTAGCCCAACGCCGTTTCTTCACCTGGCAGGAACGGTGGGGCCTGACGCATGCCGATGCCGTCACCGTCGCCAGCCGCACGCTGGAGAGCCTGGTGTGGGCGATGGGGGTGGCGCGCGCGAGAGTTTTCTATGTACCAAATGGGGTTGGAAGTTGGGAGTTGGAGGTTGGAAGTTGGAAGTTGGAAGTTGGAGATTGGAGGTTGGAACCTGGTAGTGCCGAGCATCCAATCTCCAACCTCCAACATCCAGTCGTATTGCTGTACACGAGGTTCTTCGAGTTCCCCGTCTCGCGCGTGGTGGAGGTGTTGCGCCGGGTGCGGGAGACGGTGCCGGGGACGCGATTGCTCGTAGTGGGTGAGGGGCTCTTCGGCGAGCAGGAAGAACTATTCCGGCTGGCTGACGTGTTCCACACCGGCTGGGTCCCCCAGGACACACTCCCAGCCTACTTTGCGCAGGCGGACGTCGCCATTTACCCCTTCGACGACACGCTGGTCAACCGGACCAAGTGCGCGGCCAAGTTGCGGGACCTGCTGGCTGCCGGGGTGCCGGTCGTGGCCGAGGCGGTCGGGCAGAACCGGGAGTACATTCGCCACGGGGAGACCGGCTGGCTGGTGGAGCCTGGAGACGTGGTCGCTTTTGCCGCAGCGGTAGTACGGCTGCTGGAAGATGCGCCGTTGCGGGAGCGGCTGGGCCAGGCGGCCGCCCGCGACGTGCGGGAGCGCTTCGCGTGGGAGAGACTGGTGGAGACGGTCGAACGGGCCTATGGGGGCGAGTGGGATTCTTCGCTTCGCTCAGAATGACGGGCCTTGCGCTCAGAATGACGGGCCTTGCGCTCAGAATGACAGGTCAGTTGGCCGTCCTCCAGTTCGTAGACGACGGTGGCAAAGTTGTAGATGGCCTGGTCGTGGGTGGCCACGATCAGGGCGGTGTTCTCTAGCGCCACGATCTGGCGGAAGAGGGAGAGGATCTCCTGCCCGGTGTGGCTATCGAGTTCACCGGTCGGCTCGTCGGCCAGGATGAGCCGGGGGTGGTTGGCCAGGGCGCGGGCGATGCACAGCCGCTGTTGCTGGCCGCCTGACAGTTCGTATGGGCGGTGATGCAACCGCTGCCCCAATCCGACCATGGTGAGGCACTCTGTGGCGCGTTCGTGCCGCTGGGCACGGGGGACGCGCGCCAGGCGGAGGATCAGGTCCACGTTTTCGTAGGCTGAGAACTGGGGCAGCAGGCCGAAGGATTGGAACACGAATCCCACCTGGTGCCGCCGCAGCCCGTTCAACTCCTGTTCTGACAGGCGGGTGACGTCCCGGTCGTCGAAGAGGACGGTGCCCGAGTCGGGCCGGTCGAGGCCGCCAATGATGTTGAGCAGGGTGGTCTTGCCGGAGCCGGAGCGCCCACGGACGGCGACGAACTCGCCGGCGCGCACACACAGGTTGACGCCGCGCAGGGCGGCCACTTCGCTCCGCCCCAGGTGATAGATGCGCGTGATGTCTGTGGCCTGCACGACATTGTTCACTGGTTCATTGTTCATTGTTCATTGATTCCGGCCAGATCTCCAGGTGGTCCTCTGCTATGGACACCCGCGCCCGTCCGGCGATGCCCAGCCGTTCGATCAACTCCGGCGGCAGTTGCAGCCGCCCGCTCCGGTCCACGATCACGTACGTGTCGTGGCCGACCACCGCGTCGCCTGCCGTGCGGCGCACCCGCTCGAAACTGGTACGCCCGTCGTAGATCGCCACCGTGCGGTCCACGTGCTGGGAGATGTGCGTGTCGTGGGTGACGATGACGACGGTGACGCCGTAGCGGTGGGCCATGCTGCGGAACAGGTCCACGATGATGCCCGCCGTCCGGCTATCTACCGAGCCGGTAGGCTCGTCGGCGAGCAGGAGGCCCGGCCCGTTGGCCAGCGCGATGGCGATGGCGACGCGTTGCTGTTCGCCGCCGGAGAGTTCGCCGCAGCGATGGTCCATCCGTTCGGCTACCGCGACTGCCTCCAGCAGGTCGCAGGCGCGCTCGTGCCGTTCGCGCGGCCCCACTCCGCGCAACTGCATCGGCAGTTGGACGTTCTGCAAGGCCGTGAGGTAGGGGAGCAGGTTGCGCGCGTTCTGCTGCCAGACGAAACCGACCACGTCGCGCCGGTAGCGCATCAGGCCGTCGGGTGACAGGCCCAGCAGGTCCACCTCGCCGACGGTCACTGTGCCGGACGTGGGCTGGTCCAGGCCACCCAGGATGTTGAGCAGGGTACTCTTGCCGCTGCCGCTGGGGCCGACGATGGCCAGCACCTCTCCCTGCTGCACCTCCAGGTCGAGGCCCGCCAGGGCCACCGTCTCGATCTCGCCGATTGTGTAGACCTTGACCAGTTCGTCGCAGACGATGAAGGACTTACAATTGGAGATTGGAGATTGGAGATTGTCCGCCATTGTCATTGCTCTCCCAAACGCAGGACGGCGTGGACGCGCATGCGCCGCAGCAGGTGCACCGAGGCGGCCAGGGCTACCAGGAAGACGATCACCAGGATGATATAGAGCCGGACGATGGTGGCCCACGGGGTGACGATGAGGAAAGGAGGCACCGCCTCGCGGGCGATGATGCTCACCTGCAAGAAGCGGGTGAACATCCAGCCTGCGCCCGCGCCCAGGGCGGTCCCCAGCGCGATGCCCATGCCGATGAGAGTGAGTTGTTCGGTCGAGAGCAACCCGACCAGTTGGGCGACCGAGAGCCCGGTCGCCCGCAACACGCCGAACTGGAGCGCCCGGGACTGGATGGTGGTGATGGCGTAGAGCAAGAACCCCAGCACGCTGAGGACGCTGGCCGCGACGAACCCGATCGAGAGGGCGCCGAACAGCCCCGTGCGCAGCGGGTCGTCCTTGCGCACGCCGGCCAGTTCGTGCCCGTCGTGGATGACGACCTTGCGGTTCGAGGGGGCCTCCAGGGCGGCGATGGTCTGCTCGTGCCGGCGGGGATTGGTGCGCAGCCAGACCTCGCTGGGTTCCGTTTCCAGCACCCCGGCCAGGTAGTCCAGGCGGGCCACCAGCCGGTCGCCATCTTCCGGGTAGAGGGTGGGAAAGGTTCCCAGCGTGCCGGCCAGGCGCAGGTCCACGCGCACGCCGTCCACGTTGATGTCGAACAGATCGCCGACCTGCAACTGGTATCGCCGGGCGAACTCTGGGTTGACCAGGACCGCTTGCTCGTCGCTGCGCAGGGTTCCCAGGATGCTGTCCAGCGAGGGGGCAAAGTCGGGTCGCCACCAGGCCACGTCGGCAAAGGTCGCCGGGTCCACGGCCAGCAGTACCCCCTGGGCGCGGATCTGGGCCTCGCGGCCGATCAGGTCGCGGCGCAGGGCGGCGGTGGCGGCGCGCACACCGGGCAGGGCCAGGTACTCAGGTGTGGACCGCACCCGCCAGGTGGCCAGGTCGTAGTCGAACTCGTGGGTGCGCAGGTCGGCGCCGGCGGTATAGAGCGCCTGGTCGCTATAGTTGCGGTCGAAGGTGCCGGCTACCGAGGCAGTGAACAGCCCCAGGGCCAGGGTGAAGGTCAGGAGCAGGATGAGGCCGGCGTAGCGAGCGGGAGCGCGGGAGGCCTGCCCCAGGGCGACCAGCGGCGCTACGCTCTCGGTGAGGGTGACCAGCCGCGCCAGGCCGCGTAGCAGGAGCGGCACCAGGCGCAGCGCCAGGAAGGCTACGGCAACCGCCAGGACGATGGGAGTGACCAGCAGCAGCGGGTCGTAGACCATGCCGCCGCTTTCGCTGCGCGTGATGATCGTGCCGCTCTGGCTCAAGGAGCGGTAGCCCAGCCCTCCCAGGATCAACAGCACCAGGTCCAGGTAGTAGCGGTGGATGAAGGAGCGGCCCCCTGGACGCGCTTCGCTGTGCCGGTAGGTGACGATGGTCTCGCGGGCCGCCTGGGTAGCGGGGGCCAGGATGGCCCACAGCGCCAGGGCCGCGGCCAGCGCAGCGTAGCCATAGATGGCGCCGTGGAGCGTGACCGGCAGTACGCGCGGGTCGGTGAAGGACAGGAAGGTGGTTGCTTTGCCGATGAGTTGGGCCAGCGGCAGGGCCAGGAGCGGGGCGACGAGCGCGGCCAGGCCCACGATCAACAGCCCCTGGATCAGGAAGAGGGCGACGACTTGCCCATTGCTGGAGCCACGGCTCTTGAGCACGGCGATCTCCGCCCGCTGCCGCTCGACGATCAGTTGAGAAGTGATGACGATGTAATACAGGGCGATGCCGACGACGGGCGCGCCTAGGACGATCAGCAACGCCTTCAGGACGAAGGTGCCGGCCAGGAAATCGCGGATGGCCTGGTCGAACTCGGTCAGAAACTGCAGTTGGCCCAATCGGCTGGTCAGGTTGAAGCGCAGCACATCCAGGCCCCCCAGCACGCTCTGGGCGTTGGTGACGTTAATGGCGTTCTGATCGTAGTTGGCGACCCAGGTGAATTCGGCTTCGGCGGGCACGAATCTCAGCAGGATACTGTTGAAGAACGTCTCCTCGGGGACGGTAAAGGCCTCGTCGAGGAACCAGGGGGCGTAGAACCAAAAGTCGCTTGCGGGGTCGCGCAGGCGGATGATGGCCGCCACCCGCACCTGCGCCTGCATGGGCTGTGCCCCGCCGGTAAAGTCCTCGACGTGGAACAGGTCCCCCACCTGCAGGCCCAGTTTCTCCGCCAGTTTTTCGGTGATCATCACCTCGACGACGTCTTGAGGATCGTAGGCCGAGCGGGGAAAGCGGCCCTCGACGACCTCGATCTGGTCCTCGACGCCCGCGTAGAACTGGAAGCGGGTGCGCGGCAACTGGTTGCGCTGGCCGGTGGCCGATTGTCCCGGTGGAACGATGAGCAGCGACTTGGACCAGCCGTGCCGTCCGCTACGGGTGACGGGCAGGCCGATGACGGACTGGACCTGGTGGACGATAGTCTGGTCCATCTGGCGGTAGCGCTCGGCGTCTATCAGGTTGGCCTGACCTTTGATCAACAGGTCGTAGACCGCATCCTGGTGGGCGCGGTCCAGCCGGTCGCGCAGGACGGCGACGTTGACCGCTTCGGCGTAGAGGATCAGAGCGCAGATGGTGGTGGTGGCCACCCACACGCCCAGGGCGACGGCGGCGTGGCTTCCCAAGGCCGTCCAGGTGCGCCGCAGAGCCAGTTGGATGGTGGCGAGGAGTTGATTCAGCACACGCTTCATAGATTCGCGACTATACGACAGGCAGGCGAATCTGTCAAGTAACCTATCCTCCCGCAGGTCACGATTGACCACGCCAGCCGGCTTGTAGGCCGTCTGAACCTGCGGGAGGGATACGACAGGCAGGCGAATCTGTCAAGTAACCTATCCTCCCGCAGGTCACGATTGACCACGCCAGCCGGCTTGTAGGCCGTCTGAACCTGTGGGAGGGTGAGCAGCTACGACGTTCGGACGTATGTCGTCCGCGTTGACAGGCCAGCAGTGGCCCTGTATAATCTGGTTGCTCTGGCGCGATGGGAGGATCGCTAACCTACCCTCCCGCAGGAACCGATTGACCATGCCGGCAGGCTTGTAGGCTGCCTGAACCTGCGGGAGGGTGGGAGGTATAGATAGGAGGATCCAATGGACCATGCACTGGAACTTGACATCGTGATTGGCTCTGCTGTGGAAACCCCGCTTTCAGCAGGGCGCGCGGGTGGACGATTCTACCCGGTGTCGGCCCGGCTGACGCGCCCCTCACCACCCGAGGCGCTTTCTGCGCGTGGCCAGTTGCCGGCGGCTGACCTGGAGGCCGCGATCCTGGCCTGGGAGAATAGCCTCTCCCAGGCGGACCCTGTGGTGCGGGCAGCCCAGGACGCAGCGACGGGCCGGGCACTCTCCGACCTTCTCTTCCAGGATGAACTGGACCACCTGTTCGCCATGGCGCGCCAGGACCTGCTGGCTGTGCCTGGGGAGTTGCTGCGGGTGAAGTTGGAGGTGGAACCTCCAGAGGTCCAACGGGCCGCGTGGGAGTTGCTGCTGTTGCGGTTCGGCGAGCGCGGGTTGCCCGCTGGTGGGGTGTCCAACCGGCTAGACTTTGTGCGCTACTCTCCGGTCCCGCCACGTCCCCTGGACGTGCCCTTCTCTCTGCCGATTGATGCGCTGATGGTGACGCCGGGGGCCTGGTTTGACTGCGACCCCGAGCACGAGTTCGACCTGCGGGCCATGCTGGAGGCAGATTTTCCCCACCTGAGGTACCGCCTGCCCGTGGATGGGTTGGACGCGCGGCGGGTCCAGGTCAACGCACTGCCAGAGTTCTTACAGGCCCTGGATCGGGAGAGCGTGGACATCCTCCACCTGGTGCTGCCGGCCGAGCGGGACGCTCGAGGCCGGGGGGCGCTGTGTGTGGGGCCGGATCCGGCGGTGGACCGGGTCTCGGCCGGCCTGCTGGATGGGATCCTCCACGACGTGGGCACTCGCCTGCTGGTGTTGCACGATCCGACTCCAGATGGTGCGGCCGCGCCAGCGCTGTGGCAGGTGGCGGGGCGGATCATGCGTGCTGGCGGCCCGCCCACGCTCGTCGTGCGCTTCCCCCATGCCCCCCACGCCGTGTATGGCTTCTTCCAGGTTTTCTACCAGGACGTGATCCACGGCCAGGGCCTCGGTATTTCCTACTATCGCACCATCCTGGAGGGACTGCACGGGCCGGGTGCCCGGAGTTGGCCGGCGTTCTTTTCCAGAGAAGGAGGCGAGGAGGCGTTGCGTCTCTCGCCCCTCCTGGAAAGGTTGACGGATGAAGCTACAGCGCAAGAGTCGGCTGCCGGCGAACTGGAGCAGACCTGGACCAATTTGCGGGAGCAACTGGAGGCCGTCAAGGGGCCAGAGGCCGAACGGGGCGAAGAATTGGGCTTCTGGGTGCCCCCTGACGTCACCACCCGGGGGGGTGAGCCTATCGAAGGTCCTGTGGAGAAGGAGCCGCGCATGGAGCGGCGGCCCGTCGCGGAGGCGCTGACGGAAATCGGCGGTTATGCTGGGCGTGTCAGGCGTCTGAACCTGGACTATGAACACGAATCGAGGGGCTTGTTGCCCCTGGCCGACGTATGGCGGGAGATGCCGCGCGCGCGGGCGGCCATGGCCGAGGCGGAGGCGGCGGTGGAGGAATTGCGCGAGGAAGTAGAGGCGGAGACCGCCCATCGGGAGGTGCGTTATCTCAACACCCGCTTCAGCCGCTCGCGCCCGGAGCCGGAAAACACCGGCGACGATCCCGTCCCTCCCGAGAGCAGCCTGAAATATGCGCGCACGTATTACGTGGCCGTAGACATCCGTTCCGACCGCTCTGGTAGCCACGTCGTAGACGAGGTAGAGTGGCCTGACCAGCAGTTGCCGGATCGGGAACTGGCCGAGGCCCAGGGAGGGCGCTCGCTGCGGGTGGCGCTCTTTAGCCAGGATTTCACCCTGGTCGAGGATCAGAAGCCCCTGTGGCTGCCCCTCTACGGCCCCAGCGAGCGGCTCTATTTCCAGGTGGTCGCTCCCGACCGGCTGGGACTGGCCCAGATTCGTCTCTGTGTCTACTACAAGAACAACCTGGTGCAGTCTCGCATGGTCTATGCCAGTGTAGGCCGTAGCGAGCGGGTGGGTGCTGAGCGTGGCAACTGGTCCGAGGTGGAGGTTACGCTCAGCGCAACTTTCGGTGACCTGGAACGGCTGCAGCCGCGCGGCCTCAACATCGTGTTCAACGAGGATCGTACGGGGACGCATGCGCTGTTCGTGCGCGGAGACGGACTCAAGGACAACGTCTTCGACCTGAGAGACGAGATGTCGGAAGCGCTGAAAGGGTTCCGGGGCGCGCTGAACAAAATCATGTTCGAGGAGGGGGCAGAGAGGTATCGCCTGGACCGCCGGAGCGGTGAGCCCAACTGGGGGACAGACGAGACGATCACGACGGACCTGCGCCGGTTGGCGCACGTGGGCAGCAAGTGGTATCGTGATCTATTCGGGGAAGAGAAGCAGGAGTTGCAGGGTGCGCTGCGCCAGCGGCTGGAAGATCCCACCACGATCCAGATCGTACGCGCAAAGGGCAAGCACATCTTCCCCTGGGCAGTGCTCTACGACATGCCGCTCGTGCGCACCATGACGAACAAGGTCTGTCTCGAGTTCCGGCGTCACGTGACGTCCGGCAACACGTTGGATTATGCGGCCTGCCGGGCGGCGTGCCCCTACCTGGACCGTACCCATAACCTGCCCAAACATGACACAGATGTGGTGTGCGTGTTCGGTTTTTGGGGCATCAAGCACGTGGTGGAACAGCCGCTTTCCGCGAGCATCAAGTTGAGTGGAGACGGGGAAGGGAGAGAGCGCCGGCCTTCCTCCGTCCACAGTGTGATCGAGTATGAGGGGAAACCGGTGCTGCACGTGGGCGTCAGCCTAAAGTTGGATTTCGTGGGGCCACACGTGAAGGCGCTGCAAGACTGGATCGGCCGCGAGGGGGCCTTTCAACCCTTCCAGCCAGACCGGACGCTGCAGGCGATTGGGCAGGGGCTGTCGAGCACCCCCTTGCACGTCTATTACTTTTATTGCCACGGGGGGCAATCCGAGTCGGACGAGGAGGTGTGGCTCAGCGTTGGGGATGGCGAGTACATCATGCCTGATCACATCCGCTTCGCATGGGAACTGCGCAACAAGTGGGAAGAAGGCCAGCCCCCCTTCGTGCCGCTGGTGTTCCTCAACGGCTGCGGCACGCTCAGCCTCTCGCCTGAATCGGTCGCCGATTTCCTGCACGAGTTTACGGTGGCCGGGGCAGCGGGCGTCGTTGGGACAGAGATCAGCGTGGACGAGCGGCTGGCCCAGGAGGTGGGGCTGCACTTTCTCAAGGGCTTCGCCAGGCAGGGACAGGCTGCGCGCATCATCCAGGAAGTGCGCCACAGGCTCTTACTGAAGAACAACCCGCTGGGCCTGGTGTATACCCCCTACTGCTACGCCGAGTTGCACCTGGAGCCAACTGGGTAACGGCGAGACGGCCGTGCGCTGGCTGACAGAGCAGCGTGAGTGGGATAGCGTGCGGGCCAGCGCCAGACACAGACGGCTGCCCGGCCCAGCACCGGCCTGAAAGAGCCGGTGCTGGGTGGGCAGCCGTCGTCCCTTCCGTGCCAGTGCAGGAAGAAACCAGGTTTTGCCGCTTCGCTTACCGAAAAAACCTGGTTTCTGCCAGCCATCTACCCGTCACTGGTTCAGAGGGCCCTTGTCGTCCTTCATGATAAAGATGCCCGGTTTGCCCGTGATGATGTCCATCCAGGGAGTCTTGCCGGCGCGGGCGATGATCAGGAAGATGACAAAGTAGCCGAAGAAGCCGGCGAACAGCCCGATGGCGTAGGCCCCAAAGGTCTCGGTCTGAGCCGGAAAGAGACTGAGGACAGCCGCGCCGCCCACGGTAGCGATGACGGTGGAGATGTCGCTCCAGTCAGCCTTCTCTTTGTGGGCCAGGATGCGGTGGACCATCCAACCAATCACCGCGCCAAACGCTGCCGCTCCGATGTTCAGTGCACTCATGATGCTCCTTTCATGGCAAATGGGGTGAGGATAGAAAAACTCCGCCGACGGTCAACGCACGAGAACCATATACCACATTATTGCTGACTTGTCAAAACGTCCTTTCCGGCAGACTTTCCTGGTTGAGGAGATTCCTCGCTTCGCTCGGAATGACATGACATTTGTCATTCCTCCTGCGCCTCCAACTGTTGGCACAGTCCCCGAAACACCGGGCTTCCGGGGATCGCCAGCAGGCAGGGCTTGGGGCGCAGGTCCTTGGCTGCGACGGCCGCCAGCCACTCCTCCTCGGCCTGGTAGAGCGGCACGCCGAGGCGAGCCTGCGGGTCCCCCCCGGCGCGGATGGCCCACACGGTGTCCCACCCACGCTGCTCGATCAGCCAGCGCACGAAAGAGCCTCCTTCCATCATGGCGCGGAAAAAGTCGTACAACCCCTGCTCGTCCCCGGGCATCTCGATCGCCCAGGCGTCTTCCAGGGGAATCAGTGCCTCTTCCTGCTGCAAGAGCACGACCCAGGCGTCGGCCGGCTGGCCGGTGAGGCCCTGGGCCAGTTGGGTCTCCTCGACCGCGTAGAGGGATAGCCCCAGGTCGAAGAAGAGGGAGCCGGAGGACGGGCCGGCGATGAGGGAGGCCAGAAAGAACGGCACGGTGTCCATGCCGATCACCCCCTGGTCGTAGAAGATGTTGAGCGTGCCGCCCTCAGCGTAGGACGGAGCGGCGCCGTCGGTCAAGAGTACCGGAATCGGCCCCTCCGGCTGGCGGCCCAGGAAGGCCGCCAGCGCGACGTAATCCTGTTCCAGTTGCTCGACCATGCGCTGTACCTGGCGGTCGCTGGCCTGGGAGTTGTTGCGCACTGCAAAGTATTGGCTCTCGACCTGCTCCGCGCCGACGCCGCGCAGCGGCTGGGCCATGCGCAACAGGCGGGGCGTGAACTCCGGCACGAGGCCATAGCCGATGGCGCTCCAGAACAGCAGCAAGGCCAGCGTGGCGATGGCGGTGCGCACCACGCCCCCGACGCGGTCGCTCTCCTTCCTGGTCGGGGATTCAGTCGCCGGGAGCCCGGGCGTCGAGTGTTGGGTCATCGGATGATCACCTCTGCTCCAGCCGTATGGCCAGGTCATTGCGGAAGGGGGGCAGGGCGAGGGTCAGCCGGCCAGACTCGCCGGCCGTAGCGCGACTTTCTTCCAGGTAGACGCCCTGCCACGTGTCGTAGGGGCGGACGGCGTACGTACCCGCAGCCAACCCTGTTACGACCACAGTCACCGACTGGCGGACTTGCCGGTCTGCTGGCTGGCCGATTGGCTGCGCCGTGTCCTGGATCCACAAGAAGCCGCTCTCCTTGCCATCGTCCTCGCCCAGCAGCCCCCAGGCCCGCACCTGCGGATCGCTGGCCGTGACCGCCAGTGGGAGTGGGTCCAGGTACGCTAGCCTCATGTCGGCCACGGAGGCGGCCACGAAGGTCGCCAGGTGGGCCATGTGGTCCATCATCTCGTCGTCCATCTCCCCCCAGGCGCTAGAGTCGTTCCATTCCAGCGGGGTGAGCGCACCGCCAGCGGCCAGCCCGGCCCACACGCCGTTGTGCAGGAGCGCCGGGTGCAGCCGCTCGTCGTTGGTGCCAAACTCGCCGATAAAGTTGGGTTTGGGTTGGGCCTGCCACATCTTTTGCGTCCAATCCGCGATCAGCGGCCCGGTGCCCACGGCGTCTTGGCGCGAGTTGTACGAATGCATCTGCACTACATCCATCGCCGCGTATCCGGCGGGCCACCAGGCGTCGCCCGCCTTGCTGGCGGTGGTGGGATGGCGGTAGGGATCGTGTTCGACAAAGTAGCGGTTGACGCGCGCGTGCCAGCGGTCGGTGTGCAGACCGGCGTTGGTGCCTTCGATCTCGGAGACGGTCTGCCACAGGCCGATGGCCGGGCTGTATCCCCAACGGGCGATAAAATAGCGGTAGAGGTTTTCCTGCCAGGCCCACGCCTCGGCGCTGGTGAAGAACGAATCGAGGCTGCCCAGTGCGCGGAAGCCGTTGTGCGTCTCCCACAGCCCGTTGCCCCACGGGTGGGAAGAATCGCGCAGGAGGCCGTGGTCCCACACGGTGAAGACGAGGTAGATGGATTTGCGGGCCGCATCCTCGACCACCATGTCAATCACCTTCAGGTCGGGCAGGGAATAGTGGTCGTAGCGGGTGGCGAAGAAGGGATTGGAGTACACGGGCCAGTATACGAGCACGTTCTCCCCGTGTTCGGCCATGCGGTCGAACAGGGCAAAGCCCTTTTCCGCGTCCCAGCCGTAGGACATCAGGTCGAAGGCATCGCAGTGGCCCACGCCGTAGAAGGGGCTGCCGTCGTGGCAGACCAGGTAGCGGGCGCTGTAGGCCGGGTCCACCCAGGCGCCCACCTGCAGCCAGCCGTGATGGCCGGAGGACAGGCAGGTGAACTGCCCCGTGTAAGGCTTGCTTGCTCCCTGCCGGTCGCGCACTTGCAACCGGTAGCGCCACTCTCCGGCGGCTGAGGGGGTGAAGCGCACGCGCCAGGCCTTGTCGCCATCCCAGAAGCCGGGCACCGGCCACTCCCGCCCGTCGGGGCCGGTGAAGACGGCCGTGAGGTCCACCTGGCGGGCGTCGTAAGGGTTGTCGTAGGCGGCCTCCAGCCCAACGGTGAGTTCCAACTTCTCGTAGCGGGCGACCTGGACGCCGGCCGGTTCGACGGCGAGAATGCGCGGGGAAGGCTCTTGGGCAGAGGTACACGAAGCGAGGACGAGGGCCAACAGCATTATTGCGTATTGCGTGGTGCGTGATGCGTAATTCGTAATTCGTAATTTGTGGTGCGTCATCATGCTTCACTCTCCCCCACAGGTATGCGTGGCCGGCGAGGCTCGCGGACCGACCAGTGCAGCAGGGCCAGGCCCGCCAGCCCCACGACGAAGGCAGTGGCAAAGAGAGGCCGGTACCCGGCCGCACTGGCCAACCAGGCGCCGAGAAGCGGGGCCAGGCCGGAGGCGATGCCGGTCACCGTGTTGTTCAGGCCGATGTAGGTGGGGCGCACGTCGGGGGCGCTAAACTCGAAGGCAATCATGGTGCCCGAGAGGAAACTGCCGGCAGCGCTGGCACCCAGGAGTGCGAAGGCGGCATGGAACCACGCGGGGGTGGGGGCCAGGCTGGCCAACCCCACGGCCAGTGCTCCCAGTAGCGCGCTCAACTCCAGCCCCAGTTTGTGCCCCTTGCGATCGCCCAGCATGCCAAACAGCGGGTTGCATAATGCCTGGCCGATGAGCATGCTGGCGGTGAAGGTGCCGGCCTGGCTGTCGGGCAACTGCCAGCGCTGTACGGCGTAGACGGCCAGAAAGCCGACTGCCATCCCGCCTGTGGCCACGACGATCCGGCTGAGCAAGTAGCGGCGAAAGTTGGCGTCAGCACGCACGATGGACGGCAGGCGGCGCCAGTACTCCCGCTGCGAGACGGAGGGCTTGAGGCTGGCCTGGGCTGGCTCGCGGGTGAGGGATAGAAAGACCCAGGAGACGAAGACCAGGACGGCAGCGGCTGCAAAGCACAGCACGTAGCCATAAGGAAAGGTGTAGCGATCCAGGAGCCACGTGGCGACCGCTGCCCCCAGGACCCCGGTCCCTGTCCCGGCAAAGTTGGTGAGACCAATCAGCCTCCCGCGCCGGTCGCGCGGGATGACCTTGGCGATCATGTCTTGCCAGGAGACAGCGACCGCGCCCGCGCCGATCACGTGCCAGGCGAAGAGCACGAAAAACAGGACGAGGGCCAGCGTAGGGGCGCGGGTGGAAAGCCAGGCCGCGGGCACCATCAGTAACAGGGGCAACCGTTCCGTGAACAGGCCGACGTTCACGACCCCCACTTTCTTGCGTGGCAGCCGTTCGACCCAGTTGGAGGTGAACAGTTGGGGTAGAAGGTAGCCCATGGAGGCCAGCATCGAGAGCAACCCGAGCGCCATCTTGCTGTCGGTAAAGTGGCTTACGTACAGCGGCAGGATGGTGGTCGAGGCGACGAAACTCATGCCGAGCCAGAAGAAGGTGCCGTCCAGCCAGTTGACCACGGCGTTGTGCCGGAAGTGGCGCGCCACTTCCTGCTCGAACTGGGGGTCGGCCGTCATCGAGGCCTCCATACGCCACGTCCTAACGCGGCCAGCACTGCCAGCGTCACCGCCAGTAGCCCCAGGCCCGCCCACAGCACCCAATGGCTGCGGGGTGCAGGCTCCAGTACGAAGAGGGTGACCGAGTAGGGGGGGAAAGTATACGGGAACGTCTCCGCTACGGCGATGGCGGGCAACTCGGTGCCCAGGTGCTGCTCATCCTGCAGCCAGACCTGGGCCTGCCCGGCGGGCTGGAAGCCTTCGACGGTCAGCGTCGCCTCTCGCGCCAGGGTGGGGTCCTTGTTGACGACGAGGATGGCCAGCCGGCGATCGTCGCGCAGGCTGGCAAAGGTGGGCAGCAGTAGTTCGTCGGAGGACTCGGCGGCCACCTGCGTGGTGCCCCACCGCGTGTAGAGCCGGTAGACGCCGTAGACCGGGCGCGGGTCCTCCAGGTTGCCGATGAGGCCCTGCCAGGTGGTGCCCTGGAGCGCGAAGTGGGCGGCCATTTCGACCCCCAGGTTGGCCATGCGGCCTACGACCTCGGCGTTCCACAGTGCGCCCACCTGGCTGCCCAGGTGGCGAGAGACGCTGCTGGCCCAGGAGACGTTGTACTCGGAGAGGAACAGCGGTGGCAGCGGGCGCTGATAGCCGCGGGGGTTGACTGCCGGGTCGCGCCACCAGGCCCGTAAGGCAAGCACCTGCTCCTCGATTTGGGCCGGCGTGGCGAGCACCTGGGCGTCGCTCATTTCGTTGCCGTGGGGGTACCAGTGCCAACTGATGACGTCCACGACGTCGCCGTTGGCGGCGAGAAAGGCCGGCATCCATTCCCGCCATCCGCCAGTGACGGCCGGGCCGACGACGAGGATGTCGGGATCCACCGCTTTCATGGCCGTGGCGAATTCGCGGAAGCGGGCGTTGTACCAGTCCACGTCGAATACGGGGTCGCCAGACCAGTGGATGCGATTCCCATACAGGTCTGGCTCGTTGCCCACCTCCCAGTAGCGGAAGTCGTAATCGTGTTCGACGTTGCAGTAACGCACCACCTCGGCCGCCTTCTCCGGCGTCCCGGCACGCCACAGGCGGGCCTGGACGGCCACCTCAGCCTTGAGCGCACGGGCCAGAGCGCCCAGGTCGTCCAGGTTATTGGGGTAGAGATCGTGTTCGTCCCCCCAGTTGCCGGCAGGGAAGCGCAGGAGCGTCACGCCCACGTCCTGGTACTGGGCGCCGTAAGTTTCCGTCGTGTGCATCCAGGGACCAAAGTTTTGGCCGAATAGGAGCGGGTTGACGGGAGCCAGTGTTTGGTCGGCGTGGACGACGATCTGGGCCGGGCTGGAATGGGTGAAGACGCGGTCCAGGCGTGGTCCGAGCAGGGCCAGCCCTGCCAGGATCAGGCCACTGAGGAGCAGGTGAGCCGTCGCCGGTGTTTTCATCGTTGGCATTTGCCTCAGGAGATGCTCCGCACGCGCACCTGGTGGACGTCCTGGCCGCTGCCGTGCCGGTAGACGAGCGTCTGGCTGGCCTGGTTCACCTCGTAAGTCCCATCGGAGACCTCGACCGTGTAGCCGCGTGGGTACTGGTAGTTGGGCACGAAAATCTCCGTGGGAGCGCGGACGGCCGGATCGTGACGAAACTCGAACTCGAAGGTGCGCGTGGGCAGGTCGCGGACAGACCGAAAGTGCATGCGCAGCGGTTGGCCGGCCACCTTGCGGGCATACGGGCGCACGATCGCCTCCAGTCCGCGGCCGCCGGAGTGGACGTCGGACGGATCGGTCTGCTGGTCACGGCTAAAGATTGAGAGATCCTCGTCGTTCCACTTGTCGCCGCGCTCGTTGGTGTTGTCGGCGGTATAGTTCCAGATGGTGCAGTGGAGCAGGTTGGCGTCCATGGCGGCGTAGTAGGCATTGAGGGCCTGGACCTGGCTCGAGAAATCGCCGGTCGCGTAGGCGAGTTTGTCGTCGAGGTCGAACGGAAGGCCGAACTCGCCGATGAGGGTGGGGAGGCCACCCATGTGCTGGTTGCTGGCCTGCTGGATAGTGGCCAGTTGCGCCGCAAAGGCCTCCTGTACCGCTTCAGTCCCACTGACGAACTGGCGCGTAAAGATGTCAATCGTCATCTCGGGGTTGAAATGCTTGAAAATGACCGTCATGCCATCGTACCAGTGGCCCGCGTTGACGGCGTTCGATGGGTCTTCCGGCCCCCAGTGGGGCTGCTGGCCGCCAGGCATGCCTTCCAGAAACAGGATCGCCTGTGGGTGAACGGAGCGCATCTCGGCGATGAAGCGCCTGATGAAGGGCTTGAGGTAGTCGTTCGCGAAATTCACCTTGCGCCCGCCCACCTGGGCAAAGTGGTCCGGGCGCAGCAGGCGGGGCTCCCCTCCTTCGTCGGTCCACAGGCCGTTCTGCTTCCAGACGCACTCGTACCCTTCTTTCCAGAGGGAGACGCCGTCTGGGTTGAGGGTGACCGTCCTGGCCTGTTGGGGGCTGCCGAAGCCCATCTCCCAGATGCCCACTTCCTGGGGAACCCCGGCCCCCAGCAGCATGGCCTGGAACGGGGTCGGCATGGCCCCGGCGAGCAGGAGCCCCTGAGGTACGGCTGTCAGGTCCTCGAAGCCGATAAAGCCACTGCTGGGCTCGTTGAGGCTATCGTAGCCCACGACGTTGGGCAGACTCTTGAGCCGCAGCGCTACCTGCTTGACGGCGTCAATGTAGTGACTTACGAGATATTCCTGCACCGGAACCCCGTCTATCCTGGTCTGGGGGGCCAGGTCGTTCCCGGCGAAAAAGAGGGTGAACATGGTCGCAGCCCCCAGTTTGTCGTAGTTGGTGGGCCAGATCATGCGCGGGAACGGGTCGCCGTGGATGGCGTGGACGATGGCCGCCCCCGTTTCCGACAGTTTGGTGAGGTCCATGCCGACCGCTTCCAGGGTCCAGCCGGGCGCGCCGTCGCCGCCGGTCCAACGGCTCCAGACGTCCTGATGCGGGTCAATGAAGACGTCAATGCCATACTCGCCCGCTTTCTCGATGACGGCATAGACGTAATCCAGGTACTCTGCGTCGTACTCACCCGGCCCGGCGTGTTCGATCGCTTCCCAGGTGATGAGGAAGCGCAGGAAGGTCATGCCCCACGCGCGCAGCCGGCCCAGGTGCTCGTCGGCCTCTGCCAGCGGGAAAGGGCGGCCGACGAACGAGACGTTGCGGTGGTCGAAGAAGCCCTCGCGGCGGTAGGTGGCGCCGTCGGGCCGGTAGGGCATTTTGGTGCTGCCCCCCAGGTTCGCCCCACGCAGGAGCAGCGTGCGTCCCTCGTTGTCCTTGAACCAGGTTCCATCAACGTGCATTGATTTCCTCCTCGTAACTGTTCACCCTCACGCAGGTTACGGTATCTGCGGGAGGGCAGTTCTAGTACCGTGGTAATGGGCCGAAGGTAATCTTGTTTTCTCAGCCAGGGTGAGGTAACATGGCTCTGAAAATGTTTTAATAATCATGTGATGAGGTGGTATCATGTTCTGGATCATTGCAGCCAGTGTGCTTGTGGGTATGGTGTTGGGAGCGGGTGTCGGTGTCGTGTTCATGTGCCTCATGGTCACGTCCAGCCGTGCGGAAAAGATGCAGATGCACAAAGAGACGGTGGCCTGGAGGCCTGACCTGACGAACCAGCCCCTGTGCGAACGCGTGCATTAGCCCATCAGCGCCATCGAGGTTCTTCGCTGCGCTCAGAATGACAGTGTTCTCCCCCAGGCACTCCCCCCTGTCTTCACGTACGTTCCGCAGCCTCTCTCGTCGGCGGCCTATGGCGTCGGCGGCCTATGGTTGTTGCGCTTGTTCCTCAACCGGTGGTGCGATGGCGAAGGAGAACTCGTTGCGTCCCAGCCTGTTGTCCTGGGCGTCGAGCAGCTCGACGTACAGGGTGTACGAGCCGGGAACCAACGTTGATGGGCGCAAGGCAGTGGCCCAGCGCACGCCATCGGCCGGTACGTTGACCGTGGATGCGCCGTCCTTCACGAGCACTCCCCCTTCCCCCTCGATACGCCAGCGCAACTGAGCCTGCGGGTACTCGGCGAGGGTGTCGTTGACGACCCACAGCGAGGCCTGGACGTCGGTGGACTTGACGTACACCCAGCGTGTGCGCTCCAGGCGGGCCGGCAGAGCAGCAGCGATGGAGGGCAGGATCGGCTGCATGGCGGTCTGCAGGGCATAGTAGCCGGCCTTGGGCTGCCGGTAATAGTCCACCACGGCCCAGGTGATGCTGGGCCAGTTTTCGACGAACGTGAACTGGAAGATGCCCTGCATCGGATCGTACTTGGCGCGACGGTAGGTCTCGGTGGCGAATTGCAGCAGGTTTGCCTGGTAGGCCTGGCTGTCGGCAATGAATGGCTCGATCTCCTCTCCTCTCTTGAGGCCGGCGCTGTCGAAGGTCTCGCGGGGTTGAAAGTCGTGAAACTCCCAGCGTGCACCGATCTCACCCGAATCGTAGATCAACTCCTGCGGCGTAAAGATGCGTCGCATGGTCTCCAGGTTCGGCAGTGCCTGGGCTCCATACTGCGTGACGAAAGGGGCACCAGGCAAGTCGGCGAAATCTGACCAGCGGCCGGAACCCCAGCCCGTGACCACGTGCGCGTCACCTGTGCCGGAGTTGAGGTGGGCATAGCGGGTGGGGTCCAATTCCCGCGCCTGGTCGCGCAACACTTCGTCCAACCGTTTGTTCTGGCGTGCGTCGTAGTCGGGCATGCGGTCGGCCAGCCAGCCAGTGTCCCAGGGAGACTCGTTGTGGGCACACCAGACGACGATACTGGGATGGTTGTAGAGCAGGGTGATCATGTCCCGCTCCTGGCGCAGGGCCTCATCCACGAACTCTGGCACGTCGGTGTACCCCCACTGGAGGGGAAAATCCTGCCAGACCAGGAGGCCGAGTTCGTCCGTCGCCTCGTAGAACGCGGGCGGTTCGACGTGGGCGTACACGCGGACAAAGTTCAGATTGGCCTGGCGCATCAGGCGCACGTCGCGCAGGAACCACGCTGCATCCGTTTCCGAGAGCCACTGGGCGGAAATGTAGTTGGAGCCGCGGGGGAAGAAGCGCTGCCCGTTGATGGTCCAGGCCCAATCCTCGTCCACGCGCACCTCGCGAAAGCCAAACGCGGTTTCGTACCCGGCGAGGGTTGGCCCCGGAGATTCTGCGGGTGAGTACACCCGTGTGCGCTCAGAATGACGCTGGTGGACGGTGAGGCGGGCGGTGTAGAGGTTCGGGTCGCCCCGGTCCCACGGCCACCACAGGCGCGGGCCGGGGAGCGTGCCGGTCAGTTCGACGGTGGTCTTGCCACGGCGCAGCGTCGTCGTGTGGGTCAGCGTGTAGGCCTGGCTGCTCTCGAAATTGCGCGGGGTGAGGGTGAGCGCGACCGTCACGTCGGCGACCGCGTCGGCGTGGTTGGTCAATACTGCTTGGGCGGCGAATTCTGCGTCGGCTCCCTCGGTGATGCCGGCCGGCCAGCGGGCCTGCATGCGGAGGTCGTCCACGGTCACATAGTCGCTCACGGCCAGCGTTACGTCGTTCCAGATGCCGCCGGTGTTGTATTCCTGTCCGGCGCGGCCCCAGGCGCCGCCGGGGCGGGCGTCGTGGTGCTGGAAGATGCCCTTGATGAGCGCCTTGCGGTGAGGCCAGGCCGCGCCGAACTCTTCATAAGGGCTCTCGACGCGCACGGCCAGGACGTTGCGCCCGCCGTAGTTGAGGTAGGGGGCCACGTCGAACACAAAGGGCTGGAAGTAGCCCACGTGCGCACCCAGGCTCTGGCCGTTCAGCCACACGTCGGCGAAATAGTCCACGCCGTCGAAGCGCAGGCGCACCGCGCGCCCGCGCCAGGAGGAATCGGCCAGAAACTCGCGGCGGAACCACACCACGCCATGGTAGTTCAGCCCGGCCAGGTACCAGTTCGAGGGGATGGTCATGGTGTGCCAGCGGGTGACGTCCAGGTCGGGAGAGAAATATGAGAGGACACCCTCACCCTGGCCCTCTCCCTGGGAGGGAGAGGCACCCTCACCCTGGCCCTCTCCCTGGGAGGGAGAGGGAGGGGATAGTTCGCTGCCGGTCTGGCGGTAGCGCCACTCGCCGTTCAGCGAGACCTGGTCGTAGAACCCGTCCCCTCGCATTTCCACGGCCGAGGGTTGGGGAGTAGGAGTCGCGCCGGCCAGTATGCGAAGTTGCTCGGGGGATGGAGCGTTGGCGGCACGATAGGATGCCACCCACGCCAGGGCATCCACGACGAGGAACAGCGCGACGATGATCAGTCCAATCTTACGTCTCATGGGTTGGTAAGTTGGTAGGTTGGTGTGATGGTATATTGGTAGGTTGGTATATTGGTAGAGCGGGTTCCAGTTTCCCGGTCTACCAGTTCCCTAGTTCATTAGTCACGAATGACGATCTTGCGAATGCGGTGGTTGCCCGTGTCGGCGACGTAGACGTTGCCGGCGGAATCCACGGCCACTCCTTCGGGGCCGCGGAAGCGGGCTTCGATGGCAGGGCCGTCGGCATTGCCCGGCGTGCCACTTCCGGCCAGGGTAGTGACTGTCCCGTCCGGCGTGATCTTGCGGATGCGGTGGTTGGCGGTGTCGGCGACGTAGAGGTTGCCCTGGGCGTCCACGGCGATGCCCGAGGGGAAGTTGAAGCGAGCAACAGCCCCCTGGCCGTCGGCGTAGCCTGGCTCCGGCGTTCCGGCCAGCGTGGTGACGATAAACGAAGTGGCGCCGTCGGGCGAGATGACCCGGATGCAGTGGTTGCCGGTATCGGCGACGTAGACGTTGCCCGCGCCGTCCACGTCCACGCTGCGGGGACCCTGGAACAGCGCCTGCGAGGCCGGACCATCGGCGTAGCCGGCGGCGTAGCCGGTCTCGGTGGAGCCGGCCAGGGTGGTCACCGTACCGTCGGGTGCAATCTTGCGGATGCGGTTGTTGGTGGTGTCGGCGACGTAGACGTTGCCCGCCTGGTCCACGGCCAGGCTGGCCGGGCTCTTGAACTGCGCATCCAATCCCACGCCGTCCACGTAGCCGGCCTGGCCGGAGCCGGCCAGGGTGGTCACCATCCCAGCCGGGGTGATGACGCGCACACGCATGGGATGCGGGTCCTTCATCGCACTATCGGCCACGTAGAGGGCGCCGGAGGCGGCGAAGGCGATGCCCGTTGGGGTGCTGAAGACGGCTTCGGAAAGCGGGCCATCCACCGGGAAGACCTCGTCGCTCCCGGCCAACGTGACCACCATAAGCGAAGCGGCGCCGTCCGGCGCGATCTTGCGGATACGGTGGTTGGCACTGTCGGCGACGTAGACGTTGCCCTGGGTGTCCACCGCCACGTCCAGAGGGCCGCTGAACTGGGCGGCAGAGCCAGAGCCATCGGCGTAGCCTTCACTGCTACCGGCGATCGTGATGACGCGCGGGCGGGCCGTGCCACAGGCGCTTGCCCACAGGGTCACCGCAGTCAACACAAGTCCAAGGCGGAATATTCTGTTCACAAGTCACCTCCTGATACTGATCACCAGCAGATCACGCGGGTGAGTACACCCGTCCCCGAAGGCTCAAAGTAGCGTTCCATTGTGCTGGATGCCGCGGGTGAGTACACCCGTCACCGAAGCCTTCGGGAAGGTCAAGGCCGATCACTGTACGCCATACAGCCGCAACTGCAGGCCATAAAAGTCCCACGTATCGAGTGGGCCGAGTTCTTCGTCCAGGGCCGGGGGGATCAAGCCCTGGGGGTCGGTGTACCAATCGTGGCTGTAGATCAGCCACACGCGGTTGTGGCCCCGGATGAGAGAACGCAGCCGGGGCAGGTCGCTTTCCGCCATCTTCGGTTCCAGGATGCCCCGGTCGAACAGGTCCACCGGTAGGCCATGCTCGGCTACCGGGCGATTGTGCAGGCGGAAATAAAAGTCGAACGGAATCTGCACCCAGGTGGCGTTGAACAGGAGCAGGTCGTCCGGCTGCACCCGCTGTGCGACGAACGCTGCCGCGTCGTCCCATTGCTCCTTCTCGAAATGGGCATAGTACTCCCGCAGCGATAGGCCATTCACGGTGACGATCATCAGGACGGCAGCGACGATGTAGGGCCGGTAGCGTAACTGCCGGATGCCGGCGGCCAGTACCAGGTAGAGGGGGATGGAGGTCCAGATCAAGGTGCGGTCGTAAAAGATCGGCCGGCGCAGGCTGACCAGCCATTCTCCCACGAACGGCGTCAGGAATAAGACGAACAGGAGCGCCAGAATGGCGGGGCGGCGGCGGAAGTAGAGCAGGCCCAGCGTGGCCAATGCCCAGTATAGCCCCCACACCACTGCGGGCCAGCGCACGCCGGGGGGCAGGAAATCGCTGAGGAAGGTCCTGACTGTGTCCACCACGGTCTGCCAGGTGGGGGACGGGATCCAGAATTCGCGGTAGACCCCCATGCTCTGGAGGATGAAGGCGACGAGCCAGGGACTCCAGAGCAGGAAAACGCCGGCCTGGGCGAGGAGCCAGTTCCTGAGTAATGCGGAATGCGGAATGCGGAATGCGGAATGCGTGGAACGTGAAGCGTGAAACGTGAAACGTGAAACGTGATCTGTGATTTGCGATTTGCGATTTGCGATTTGTGAGGTGAGTGGACGGAGCAGGATGTAGCCGAACATAAGCAGGTTGGTGGCGATGGGGAAGAAGATGGCGGTGTTGTGGCTGAGCAGTGTCCCGGCGGTGAAGACCATGTAGCCCAGCCAGGCCAGGTCGGTCTCGATGGCTTGCAAGGGGAGCCAGCGGCGGCGGGTGGGGGCCCTGACCCAATCGGTGGTAGCGCGGAAATCCCGCCCGTAGCCGGCTGTGCCTGGGAGGGCTTGCTGTTCGGCGCTGCGGGCGGTCCGCCAGGTCTGCCACAGGTCTACGAGTTGCTGGCCCAGCGGCACCTGTGCCGCGCGCGGGTCGGTGAGCAGGCGCACCAGGGCGTATAGGGCGAGCGACGCGTTGAGGGTGAGGAGTGTGTACATGCGCGTCTCCTGGGCGAAGCGCACGTGGAAGGGAGAGACGGCCAGGAGCAGCGCGGCCAGCAGGCCGACCACCGGACGTGCGTCCTCCCCCCTTAGTCCCCCCGCAGGCGCGTCCCCCCCCTCTGATCCCCCCGCAGGCGCGTCCTCCCCCCTTAGTCCCCCCGCAGGCGGGGGGAGATGCGTGTGGTTGGCCAGGCGGCGGCCCAGGAGGTAGACCACCGGGATGGTCAACGTACCACACAGGGCGGAGAAGGCGCGCACGTTGGCGGCATTGTCTCCCAGGAGCATCCAAAAGTGCAACAGGGTGTAGTAGAGCGGCGGGTGCTGGTCAATGTTGATCAGCCAGGCCAGCATGCGGCCGACGGGCTGCCAGCCCAGCCAGACGCTGAACGATTCGTCGAGCCACAGCCCTTTGCTGCCGATCTGGTGGAAGCGCAGAGCACCACCCAGCGCGACGATCGCCAGCAGGAGAAACGGGGTGGCACGTTCAAACAGCCGGCTGATCTGGCTCGTCAATTGTCTAAGACGTGACGTCGCTGGCAATGGTTGGCTCCCCAGGAGACAAGAAAATAGCAGGCTGAACGCCTGCCAAGTCTACCTGATATTGCCATATTGGCAAGCGGAAGAGGGCAGGGGCGAGCAACCACTTCTCGCTCGGGAACCCGTCCCTGCCCTCCTCGCTAATGGTCGGCCAGAAACCAGGTTTCTGTCGCTTCGCTTATCAAAAACCTGGTTTCTTCTACTACTACTTGCCGTACTCCGCCTTGATGCTCTTCAGCGCCTCTTCCAGCTTGGCGTTGGCCTCCGGCAGCGTGGCCGCAGCATTGGCCGTGTTGTTGAAGATGGGGTCGAGGGCGGAGCCGACGACCTGGTTGAGTTGGTCGAAGCGGACGAGCAGGTGGTTGGGGCTCTCACGCCCGTACTTGAGCGCACCGAGATGGTTTTCCTTGACCTCCTCGGGCGTCATGGTCGGGTACTGCTTGTACCAGTCCTCGGCCAGGCTAAGGCGGACGGGCGGGGCCTTGACCAGTTCCATCCAGCCGCGCTGTGCCTCAGGCGAGACCAGGTACTTGAGGAATTCCCAGGCTTCGTCGGGGTGCGCGGTCTTGGCGGACATCATCCACGGGTCGGTGAAGACGACGTCGCGGCGGTTCGGGCCACCGTAGGGCAGGGCGGCCGCGGCCCAGTTGAACTGCTCCTCCAGGCCGGCAAAGTTCCACCAACCCCAGCCGCCGGTAATGTGCATGGCGACCTTGCCGCCCTCGAACAGGCCACCGCCAGCGGCCAGTGCGTCGGACTGGGCCGGATCGGGCATCCAGTGATACTTCCACACGATGTCCTGGCGGGCCTGGAAGGCGGCGATGGCGGCCTCCGAATCCAGGTAGGCCTCGTCGGCGAAGCCGGTCTGGTAGGCGCTATCGGGGTAGAGGTCCTGCCCCCACATCCAGGCGTACTGGTCATTCGGCCAGGCGCCCAGGTTGCAGCCAAAGGTCGTCGTCTGCGGGTCACCGGTGTCGTTGGTCAGAGCCTCGCACTTCTTGAGGAAGGCGTCCCACGTCCAGGAGGTGTCGTCCCAGTTGCTGGGCGGATACTCGACCCCGGCCGCGTCGAACAGGTCCTTGTTGTAGAAGATGAACGAGCCGGTGGTCAGCATGGGCAGGCCGTAGACCTTGCCACCCAGGGTGTAGATCTTGAGGACGTCGGGGATAAAGTCCGACAGGTCATAGTTGTCCTTCTCGATGTAGGGGGTCAGATCGGCGGCCAGGTCACGGTAGACATAGTCTGCGAATCCGCTGGGGCCCCAGTGCGACCAGACGTCGGGCGGCGTGCCGGCGGCGATCATGGTCTGCATCTTGGTGTCAAAGTCATCCCAGGTGACGATGGTCAGGTTGATCTTGATGTTGGGGTTCTTGGCCTCAAAGTCGGGGATGACGACGTTCTGCTCCCAGGGTTGCTCGGAGTCGTTGGTCCGGACGTACCAGATCACTTCGACGGGCTCGGCTGGCGGTGCCTCGGTAGCCTGGCCACCACAGGCGGGCAACAGCAGAGCCACGATTATCAGGCTGCTCAGCAGCCCCCAGAAAGCGTTACGCTTCATGGTACTTCTCCCTCCTAATTAGTGAAATAGATCGGTCTTGCATCTTCGACAGACTGCTACAACCGTACGCGAACCCCTTCTACCGATACCTACCACCTCCTTTCTGACCGTGAACTTCAGAAACCTGGTTTCTGACCTTCCCGAAGGCTTCGGTGACGGGTGTACTCACCCGCGGCATCCAGCACAATGGAATGCTACTTTGAGCCTTCGGGAAGGTGAACCTCTAGCCTTTGACGCCACTGACGACGACGCCCTGGATAAAGTAGCGGTTCAGGGCGAAGAAGATGATGATCAGCGGCGCGACGGCGATCAGCGAGGCGGCCATCATCAGGTGCCAGGGCGTGCCACCGTACGCCGTCTTAAAGTTTGCCAGCCCCACCGACAGCGGCAACTTGTTCGTCGAATTCAGGTAGATGAGCGGCCCCATGTAGTCGTTCCAGTGCCATTGGAAGGAGAGGATGGCCACGGCGGTCAGGACCGGGCGTGACATGGGGAGGATGATGCGCCACCAGGTCTGGAAGAAGCCGCAGCCGTCAATGCGGGCCGCGTCGTCATAGTCCTTGTGGATGCTCATGTAGAACTGGCGGACGAGAAAGATCAGGTAAGCGCTGCCGAAGAACTTGGGGATCATCAGCGGCCACCAGGTGTCGGCCATTTTGATCTTGGTGTTCAGCAGATTGCTCAAAAAGTCCGGGATGTAGCGGGTGAACATCACGTAGGAGGGGATCATGACGACCGCCCAGGGCAGCATCATAGTGCCCAAGAGAAGCGCGAACAGCGCGTTCTTGCCCGGGGCGCGCAAGCGGGCAAAGCCGAAGGCGACCAGCGAGCAACTCAACACTTCGCCAAACACAGCGACCAGGGCATAGATGGCCGTGTTCTTCATAAAGATGAAAAAGGGGGTAGTGGCGAAGGTCCAGACCTCCTTATAGTTTTCCCAGTGGGCCCACACGAGCGCGTGCTTTCTCGCCTGGCTGGCGGGCGCATAGTACACCTTGCTCGGGTCCTGCGGGTCCACAAACTCACTCTTTTCGGGGTCCAGTTTCACGGCGGCCAGCACGCGCGTCTGGCCGTCAATGGTGACGTCGTACAGGAACAGGCTCTGGCCGTTCACCTCCACGCGCTGGGCCTCCTGCGGGATGAACTGGGGTGGCATGGAGGTGACGGTGAACTGGGTCTTGAGCGAGGTGGAGAACATCCAAATCACTGGGAGGAGGATGACGGCGGCACCGAGGGTGATGAGAGCAGTAGAGAAGCCCTGTGCCCCGCGCTCCAGGAACTTTTTACTGCGCCACAGGCGTGGCCTGACATTGATGGTGACTTTTCTTCTGGCGATCACTTCTCCGGCCATATTTCCTTCACTCCTTTCCGGCAGACTGTGGCCAGAAACCTGGTTTTTGGGAAAAACCAGGTTTCTCGTCCGTATATCTACGCGCCAGGGGTCTCGTAATAGACGACGTTGCGCAGCATGCGCATCAACAACAGGGTCAGGGTTATGATGATGGCGAACAGCACCCAGGCCAGGGCCGAGGCGTACCCCATGCGGAACCAGCGGAAGCCGTTCAGGAACAGGTACAGCACGTACAGCATGGAGGCGTTGTTGGGCCCGCCCAGCCCGTTGGAGATCACGTAGGCCTGGGTGAACATTTGCAGTGCGCCGATCATGTTGGTGATCAGGGTGAACAGGATGACGGGCGAGATCATGGGGATGGTGATGTTCCGGAAGCGCTGCCAGGAAGTGGCGCCGTCAATCTCCGCGGCCTCGTACAGGGCGGTCGGCACCCCCTGCAGCCCGGCCAGGTAGATCACCATCGTCCCGCCGATGCCCCACAGCCCCATGATCCAATAGGCAGGGATGACCCACGTCTCGCTCCAGAACCAGCGCGGCCCTTCGATGCGCAACGGGTCGAATATGATGTAATTGAACAGGCCATACTCGGGATTCAGCACCCATTGCCACAGCATGGCCACGGCGACGCCGGTGATGACCGAGGGCAGGTAGTAAACGGTGCGCCAGAAGGAAAGGAAGGGAACCTTCTGGTTGAGCAGCACCGCCACCGCCAGGGCCGAGATGATGCCCAGTGGCACGCCGACGAGCGTGAACTTGGCGGTCACCCACAACGACCAGAAGAATTTCTGATCGTGAATCAGTTCGTTGTAGTTCTGGAGGCCGGTGAACCTCATTTCGGTGACGTTGTAGATGGTCAGGGAGTAGTAGGCCGAGGCCAGCATGGGGTAGAGGGTGAAGGCCAGGAAGCCGATCAGCCAGGGGGAGATGAACAGGTAGAAGGCGAGGGCCTCCCGTCGAGCCATCTTGGTGCTGGGCCAGAACCTGTTGAGAAATGACATGCGTTTCTCCTTTTACGCCGAGGATGTGGTGCCATCTGAGGATGGCTTGCCATGGGCATGGGGAGCGCCCACCGAGGCGCGCTCGACGAGCGTAACGCCGACGACGGCTTTGACCGCCGGCCGATCTGAGGCGCTGACTCGCCCGAGCAGCAGTTGTGCGGCCACCTGTCCCAAAGCCTGGCGGCCCACGCGGATGGTGGTGAGGGGAGGAGAGGTCAACCGTGCCAGGTTGATGTCGTCGAACCCGACGACGGAGAAGTCGGTGGGTACCTGGTAGCCCAACTCTTGCAGTTTCCGCAGCGCCCCCACGGCCTGCAGGTCGTTGGAGCACACGACGGCGGTCGTCTCGGGTGCCCGCCGCAGCAGTTCGACGATGGCCTGTTCGCCGTCGGCCAGTTCCAGACCTGTGGACTCTACGATCACCGGGGTCAGGCCGTGCTCTTGTAGCGCGGCTTCGTACCCGGCACGCCGCTCGACGATGCTGGGATGATGGGGGCCACCGACCAAGGCAATGTGGCGATGGCCCTGCGAGATGAGCAGTTCCGTTTCCTGAAACGCGCCATGAGCGTTGTCCGTCATTACTGCGTCCCAGGTACAGTGGGGAAAGCAATTGTCCACCAGCACGATGGGCAAGTGCATGGAATCCACTATTGCCTCCACCACGGCTTGCGATATCGCGCCGACCAGGATCAGCCCGCTGATGCGCTCATCGCCGGCCAGGGCGGGCAGCGAGCGGAGGTGCCCATTGATGATATCGAGTGAGCTGTAGGAGAGGTTGATGCGAGAGGCGAGACAGACCTGCTCGATGCCATTCAACACGTCCGCATAGAACGCATTTGCCGGCAGTGATTCGTGCATCGGGCGGTTCAGCAGGCCCAGGTGAGTCACCGCGGCAATGGAGAGGTGTGAGCGTCTGGGGATGGTGTAGCCCAGTTCACGGGCCACAGTAAGGACGTGATGGCGCGTCGCTTCGCTCACCCCCGGCTTGCTGTTGAGCACCCGGGAGACCGTTCCGGTGGAGACCCCTGCTTGCTGGGCAACCTGGCGAATCGTGACCAACACGGCCTCGCTTTCGCAGTGTTTACTAAACACGTTCCACGCATGTTTATATTACCACACTTAACCCCCTTTGTCAAGCATTTGTAACTTTCGAACCTTCCTTTGAACCTTCCCGAAGGCTTCAGTGAACCTTCCCGAAGGCTTCAGTGAAGGCACTCTGTAATGAAATGCTGCTTTGAGCCTTCGGGAAGGTGATTGAGCCTTCCCGAAGGCTTCAGTGAAGGCACTCAGCATAATGAAATGCTACTCTGAGCCTTCGGGAAGGTGGTTCGCTAATAGGAATCGAACAGGCTGCGCACACGTAGTGAGCGGCGCACGCGCTCGGTGTCCCAGCCATCCAGGGCGGGGAGTTGCACGACCGTAGTGCGGCCCGCCGGCAGGTCGAAGTAGTTGTCGCTGAAGATGACGTCGGCTTCCCTCAATTCCAGCCACACGAAGCGGGCCAGCCGGCCTGCCGTGACCTCGATCTCGAAGCCGCCCGCAGTTTCCTTGACGGCGGTGCGGAACTGGGGATCGGCCAGGGCCAGGTGCTTGTCGGGCACGAAGGGCACCAGGCCCAGGCTAAGACGCTTGCCCTCCTGCCACAGTTCGTAGGCCAACACGAGGTCGCGGCGGTTGCCCGTGCCGAGTGGGGTCGCCGGCGCAGTGCTGACGGTGCGCGTAAAGTCCAGCTCACACACGCGGACCGAGCCCAGCGCGGGCACGCTGACCGGACACTCGCCCGTCTCGAGGGCCTGGCCTTCCAGCGTCTCCAGCGACCAGCGGACGCTCCCGCGCCATTCCTCGGTCAGGTCACTGGTGACGTGGAGCGCGACCTCCGGCCCTTGATCTTCGGCCGACAGCAGGAGCGGGGCGTAGAAGCGGCGGGCGGCGTAGTGGAGCGCTTTCCAGCGCCCGTAATAGTCCAGGCTGGCCCAGGAGGCGACGGGCCAGCAGTCATTCAGTTGCCAGTACAGGGCGCCGCTGGTGCGGTTCCGCTTGCGCCGCCAGTCTTCGACGCCGGTGCGCACCGCCTCGGCCTGCAGCAACTGGGTCAGGTAGACCAGCGACTCGAAGTCGTGGGGCAGGCGGAAGTGGTCGGTCATGTAGGTGATGATCTTGCTGTTGCCCGAGGCGTTGCGCTGGTGATGCTCCATCATATAGGAGGTCATGTTCCAGTCCGCCTCCTGGGCGTAGGTGCGCACGGTCTCCAGGGGCGGCAGGGACTGGAAGCCAAACTCGCTGACGAAGCGGGAGACGTGCTCCCGGTAGCCGGTGAACGGCTGCATGCCGTGCCAGACGAACCAGTTGTGGGTGTCGCCGGCCTGTCCGCCGTTGGGGTCCTCGAAGGGGGTGTTGGAGGAGGGAGAACTGGGCCAGTAAGGGGTGTCGGGGTCCTCGGCAGCGCAGATCTCGGGCAGAAAGTGATGGAACATACGGAGGTAGGCGTCTTTGAAGCGCTGGTAGTCCGGGTCGTTCCAGCCCCACTGCACCCAGCCCCATTCCATCTCGTTGTTGCCGCACCACAGGGCCAGGGAGGCGCGGTGGCGCAACCGGCGGATGGCCTGCACCACTTCGACCTGCACGTTGTCGAGAAAGGCGTCGTCGTCGGGATACATGCTGCACGAGAAGACAAAGTCCTGCCAGACCAGGATGCCGTAGCGGTCGCACAGGTCGTAAAAGCGCTCCTCCTCGTAAAAGCCGCCTCCCCACACGCGCAGCATGTTCATGTGCACCAGGGCACTGGAGCGGATGAGGTGCTCGAGGTGGGCGTCAGAGAGGCGGGTGGGGAAGGAATCGGCGGGGATCCAGTCGGCCCCCTTGGCAAAGATGGGCACGCCGTTGACGACGAAGGTGAAGGAGGTGCCGAACTCGTCCGGCTCCTGGCGCAGTTCGAGCCGGCGCAGGCCGAGTTGGTAGGTGCGCCGGTCGCACAGGGTCTCCCCATGGTAGAGGGCGACCTCGACCTGGTAGAGCGGCTGCGCGCCGTAGCCGTTGGGCCACCAGAGTTGTGGATCGGCGACTGTGAGCTCTAGCACTCCCGAAACCAGGTTTTTTCCTAAAAACCTGGTTTCTTCCTGGACCTGCCCATCGGGCGCCGTGAGGCGCAGGACGGCGCGCAGGTCGGCCTCCTGCCAGCGCTCGACGGCGATGCTGGCGCTGACCCTCACCCCCAGGCCCTCACCCCCGGCCCCTCTCCCAAGGCTGGGAGAGGGGAGGAGGCCCTCACCCCCGGCCCCTCTCCCAAGGCTGGGAGAGGGGGGAAGGCCCTCACCCCCGGCC
>Ga0307377_10000167_pt1 | contig 90991 bp, 67 predicted proteins | sample TR3MG_FD_202535 | JGI IMG/M metagenome (GOLD analysis project Ga0307377, IMG submission 202535) | Soil microbial communities from Risofladan, Vaasa, Finland - TR-3 | ecosystem: Environmental > Terrestrial > Soil > Coastal area > Acid sulfate soil | place: Finland: Risofladan, Vaasa | collected...
GTCTCGAAACCAGGGAATTTCTCGTTGAAATCACGCGCAAATTTCAGATACCGGACGATGGTTTCATTGAAGCGTTCACCGGGAATCAGCAGGGGAATCCCCGGCGGATAAGGCGTCAGCAGCACGCTGGTGACGCGCCCGGCAAGGTCGTCGATCTCGACCCGGTCGATCTCCCGATGCGCCATACGGGCAAAGGCATCGGCCGGTTTCATCGCCGGCACCATGTCGGACAGATACATCTCGGTGGTCAGCCGCGCCACGTCGTTGGCCTTGTAGATGCCGTGAATGCTGTCGCTGAGGTCTCTCAGTCCCATCCGCTCGTAGCGCGGATGCTTGCTGACGAATTCCGGCAACACGCGCCACAGCGGCTGGTTGCGGTCATAGTCGTCCTTGAACTGCTGCAGGGCGGTCAGCATGGTGTTCCAGCGGCCCTTGGTAATGCCGATGGTGAACATGATGAAGAAGGAATAAAGACTGGTCTTTTCCACGATCACGCCGTGTTCCGCCAGATACTTGGTGACAATCGCGGCGGGAATGCCAGAATCGGCAAAATCGCCGTCCACATCCAATCCCGGCGTGATGACGGTAGACTTGATCGGATCAAGCATGTTGAAGCCCGGGGCAAGGTTGCCGAAGCCATGCCAGCGTTCGCCCTCGCGCAGCATCCAGTCGTCGCGCTCGCCCATGCCTTCCTCGGCGAGATGGTCCGGCCCCCACACCTTGAACCACCAGGAATCGCCGAACTCTTCATCCACCTTGCGCATGGCACGGCGGAAATCCAGCGCTTCCAGAATCGATTCTTCCACCAGCGCAGTGCCGCCGGGCGGTTCCATCATCGCCGCAGCCACGTCGCAGGAGGCGATGATGGCGTACTGCGGGCTGGTGGAAGTGTGCATCAGGTAGGCTTCGTTGAATATATCCCGATCCAGTTTGCGCGTTTCCGAATCCTGAATCAGGATTTGCGAAGCCTGGGACAACCCTGCCAGCATCTTGTGGGTGGACTGGGTGGAGAACAGCATCGAATGCTTGCAGCGCGGGCGATCGCGGCCGATCGCGTGCATGTTGCGGTAAAAATCGTGGAACGTCGCATGGGGCAACCAGGCTTCGTCGAAGTGCAGGGTGTCGATCTCCCCGTCCAGCATTTCTTTGAGGGTTTCCACGTTATAGAGGATGCCGTCGTAGGTGCTCTGGGTCAGGGTGAGAACGCGCGGTTTCGTTTTAACCCCACGCGCGAAAGGATTGGCCTCGATTTTCCTGCGGATATTCTCGGGTTTGAATTCATCCAGCGAAATCGGCCCGATGATGCCATAATGATTGCGGGTAGGGGTGAGAAAAACCGGCACCGCGCCGGTCATGATAATCGCATGCAAAATCGATTTATGGCAATTGCGATCCACCACCACGACATCGTCCGGCGCCACCGTGGAATGCCACACCATCTTGTTGGAAGTGGAGGTGCCGTTGGTCACGAAAAACAGGTGATCCGCATTGAAAATCCGCGCGGCATTGCGCTCGCTGGCCGCGACCGGGCCGGTATGATCCAGCAGCTGGCCAAGTTCGTCCACCGCATTGCACACATCGGCGCGCAGCATATTTTCACCGAAAAACTGGTGGAACATCTGCCCTACCGGACTCTTTAGGAAAGCCACCCCGCCGGAATGGCCGGGGCAATGCCAGGAGTAGGAACCGTCAGCGGCATAATGGGTGAGCGCACGAAAGAAAGGCGGCGCCAGCGTGTCCAGGTAATCTTTAGCTTCCCGCACCACGTAGCGCGCGATGAACTCCGGCGTATCCTCGAACATGTGGATGAAGCCGTGCAATTCCTTCAGCACGTCATTCGGAATGTGCCGCGAGGTGCGGGTTTCGCCGTACAGGAAAATCGGGATATCGGCGTTGCGGCGGCGGATTTCCACGACAAAGGCGCGAACCTGCGCAACGGCCTGCTCCGCCAGTTCCGGCGTGGAGAATTCCTCATCGTCAATCGACAGGATGAAGGCCGAAGCGCGGCTCTGTTGCTGCGCGAATGAAGTCAGGTCGCCGTAACTGGTGGCGCCCAGCACCTCCAATCCTTCCTCCTCGATCGCCTTGACCAGTACGCGAACGCCGATGCCGCTGGCGTTCTCGGAGCGAAAGTCTTCATCTATGATGACAATGGGGAAACGGAATCTCATGGGTGTCCCTAGTTAAGGAGTGAAAAGTGAGGGGTGAGGAGTAACGGCCAAAGCGAAGCGGTGTGCTTTTCACTTCCCACTCCCGGCTCCTCGCCTCTCACGCCATTCAAATTTTTGGCAGCGTCACGCCGTGCTGACCCTGATACTTGCCCGCACGGTCCTTGTATGAGGTTTCGCATACCTCATCCGACTCGAAAAACAGCACCTGAGCCACGCCCTCGTTGGCATATATCTTGGCTGGCAACGGCGTGGTGTTGGAAAATTCCAGCGTCACATAGCCTTCCCATTCAGGCTCGAACGGCGTCACGTTGACGATGATGCCGCAGCGCGCATAGGTGGACTTGCCCAGACAGATTGTCAGCACGTTGCGCGGGATGCGGAAATACTCCAGGGTGCGCGCCAGAACGAACGAATTGGGCGGAATGATGCAGACGTCGCTCTTGATGTCGACGAATGAATTGGGGTCGAAATTCTTCGGGTCGACGATGGTGGAATTGATGTTGGTAAACAGTTTGAACTCGTCCGAGCAGCGAATATCATAGCCGTAGCTGGAGGTGCCGTAGGAAACGATGCGCTTGCCGTCGGCTTCCTTCACCTGCCCTGGTTCGAACGGTTCGATCATGCCGTGCTGTTCCGCCATCCGGCGTATCCATTTGTCTGCTTTAATACTCATCATTCGCCCCTGGCAAGACCGGTCAGCCGCCAGCTAAAACGGCCAGCACCAGGGCTGACCGCTAAAAGCTGACTGTTGAACGTTATTTTACGTATTCTGAATCACAATATTGGGGAAGCGGGCGCTGAAATCCTGCGCCTGCTCGGCGATTTTCATCGCCACACGACGCGCGATTTCCTTGTATATCTGGGAAACACGCCCATCCGGATCCGCCACCACCGGCGGTTTGCCTTCGTCCGTTTGTTGGCGGATATTGATGTCCAGCGGCAGGGCGCCGAGAAACTCGACGTCGAAATCCTGACACATCTTCTCGCCGCCGCCCGTACCGAAAATGCGCTCTTCATGGCCGCAGTTCGTGCAAATGTGCAGACTCATGTTTTCCACGATGCCGACGATGGGAATACCTACCTTTTCGAACATCTTGAGACCCTTGCGCGCATCCAGCATGGCCACGTCCTGGGGGGTGGTGACGATCACCGCGCCGGTCACCGGCACGCGCTGCGCCAGCGTCAACTGAATATCGCCGGTGCCTGGCGGCAGATCCACCACCAGGTAATCGAGGTCGGTCCAGTTGGTGTCGTTGAGGAGTTGCTCCAGCGCCTGGGTGACCATCGGGCCGCGCCACACCATCGGCTGGTCAGGGTCGATCAGGAAACCGATGGACATGGCCTGCAGGCCATGGGCCTTCAATGGCTCCAGTTTCTTGCCGTCGGCGGAGGTTTCGGGACGGTCATCCTTGATGCCCAGCATCAGGGGTTGCGATGGTCCGTAGATGTCGGCATCCAGAATGCCCACATTCGCGCCCTCGGCGGCCAGCGCCAGCGCCAGGTTCACCGCGGTGGTGGACTTGCCCACGCCGCCCTTGCCGGAAGCCACGGCAATAATGTTCTTGATGCCCGGAATCAGCTTCACGCCGCGCTGCACGCTATGGGAAACAATGCTGGAAGAAACGTTGACCGTGACGCTGCCCACGCCGGGGATGCTTTTCAGCTTGTCGCCAACCAGGGTACGCATGCTTTCGATCACGCTCTTGGCCGGATAACCGAGAACGATATCGAGGGCCACCTTGTCGCCGTCGATCTTGATGTTTCTGGCAGACTTGCTGCTGACAAAATCCTTCCTGGTATTCGGATCGATTATTTCTTTCAGTGCAGCTTGCACTTGTTGTTCTGAAACGGACATGCTTACTCCTTGAGTGAAACCATTTTTTGCTTATTGCCCGAATACCCGGAGGGCAGATGAGCCGGAAAATGAAAGTTTAACGAATAATTGGGCTTGCTACCACGGTTTGTTACAATTGGACTCTTTCAAGTTCTTCAGAAACCGCAATGAAACGCAAGATACTGGTTACCAGCGCCCTGCCCTACGCCAATGGCAGCATCCACCTCGGCCATCTGGTCGAATACATCCAGACTGATATCTGGGTGCGATTCCAGAAAATGCAAGGGCACGAATGCCACTATGTGTGCGCCGACGACACCCACGGCACCCCCATCATGCTGCGCGCCCAAACCGAAGGCATCACGCCGGAAGCACTGATCGAACGCGTCTGGCACGAACACAAGGCGGATTTCGACGGCTTCCACGTCAATTTCGACAACTTCTACTCGACCAATTCCGACGAAAACCGCGAACTGGCACAGAACATCTACCGCAAGCTACGCGATGAAGCCAAACTGATCGAAACCAAAACCATCGAACAGTTCTACGATCCGGAAAAAGAAATGTTCCTGCCGGATCGCTTCATCAAGGGCGAATGCCCCAAGTGCCACGCCAAGGATCAGTATGGCGACTCCTGCGAGGCCTGCGGCGCCACCTACTCGCCCACCGACCTGATCAACCCTGTTTCGGCAGTGTCCGGCGCCATTCCGGTGCGCAAAGAGTCTGAACACTACTTCTTCAAGCTCGGCGGCTGCGCCGACTTCCTGCAAGCCTGGACCACTGCCGGCCATCTCCAACCGGAAGCCGCCAACAAGATGCAGGAATGGATTGCCGGCGGCCTGCAGAACTGGGACATTTCACGCGACGCCCCCTATTTCGGCTTCGAAATCCCGGATGCCCCCGGCAAGTATTTCTATGTCTGGCTCGACGCCCCGGTCGGCTACATGGCCAGCTTCAAAAACCTGTGTGCGAAAAGCGGACTGGATTTCAACGAATGGTGGGGCAAGGACGCCAAGACCGAGTTGTACCACTTCATCGGCAAGGACATCCTCTACTTCCACGCCTTGTTCTGGCCGGCGATGCTGGAGTTCTCCGGCCACCGCACGCCCACCGGCGTGTTCGCCCACGGCTTCCTCACCGTCAACGGCCAGAAGATGTCCAAATCGCGCGGCACTTTCATCACCGCCGCCAGCTACCGCAAGCACCTCAACCCGGAGCAATTGCGCTACTACTTCGCCGCCAAGCTCAATAGCAGCATTGAGGACATCGATCTGAGCCTGGAGGACTTCACGGCGCGGGTGAATAGCGATTTGATCGGCAAATACGTGAATATTGCTTCAAGGGCGGCGGGGTTTATCTCTAAACGGTTTGAGGGGAAAGTGACTCTCAGTGCAAACCATGATGACATGGAGTTGCTTAACCAACTCCACGCGACCACGGGAGAAATTTCAGCCGCCTACGACAACAGGGAGTACGGCAAGGCAATTCGCGAAATCATGCGGGTAGCGGACTTGGCAAACCAGTACGTTGATGCCAACAAACCATGGGAGCTGGCCAAGGATGAAAACCAAACGAAGCGACTCCACGAAGTGTGTAGTACCAGCCTGAACGCCTTCCGCCTGCTCACGCTGTACCTAAAACCGGTGCTGCCGAAGTTGGCGGCAGACGTGGAAGCCTTCCTCGACATCGCGCCGCTTAAATGGCAAGTTGCATTAACACTATTGCCGGAAGGCCATCAAATCAAGCCCTACCAGCACCTCATGACCCGTATCGACCCCAAACAGGTGGAATCCATGATCGAAGAAAACAAGGCCACGTTGGCGCCTGCGTCGCAACCGTCCCCCGCACGCCACGCCGAGAAGCAATCGCATGCTGCAAGCCACTCTCCCCAACCCTCTGATGGAACTACTAGCCATTCGACTAAGCCCGCAAGCGGGCAAGTCGCTGGTTATCACGCAACGGGAGAGGGAGCGAACGAGAGCGCTGTCGCGCCGCTTGTTACGATCGACGATTTCGCCAAAATCGACCTGCGCATCGCCAAGATCGTCAATGCCGAACATGTGGAAGGGGCCGACAAGCTGTTGCGGCTGACGCTCGATATCGGTGAAGAAAATCCGCGCAATGTGTTCGCCGGCATCAAGTCGGCTTATGCGCCGGAAAGCCTGATCGGGCGGCACACGGTGATGGTCGCCAACCTCGCGCCGCGCAAGATGAAATTCGGCCTGTCGGAAGGGATGGTGCTGGCCGCCTCGGGCAACGAGCCCGGCCTGTTCATCCTCAGCCCGGACGAAGGCGCCAAACCGGGAATGCGCGTCAAGTGAGTCCTGTCGGCTTGACATCGCGCCGAGGCTGGCGAATTATATTAAATATCAAAACCAAGCCCGGAAAACAAAAATGAGAACAGCCACACCCCGCTCCGTCTTGATGCTACTGCTGGTCACCGCCTCGCTTCTTGCCGGCTGTGCCGCCATCAACCAGCCGGTGGTGGGCTCCACGTCGGCGGACCAGAAAGCCGGCACGGCACCACCCAACGCACTGCCGATTTCCGATATCCCGATTCCTGCAGGTGCCCGTCTGGACACCGAGAATTCGCTCATCATGGGCGCCCAGGATCGCTGGCTGGGTCGTATTGTGATCAAGACGGATGCGTCCCCGACCGAAACCTACAATTACTTTAACAATGGCATGCCCACTTTCGGCTGGACGGTAGTCACCGCGGTTCAGGCCAGAATCAGCGCCCTGATCTTCATGCGTGGCGATCGCGTGGCATCGATCCAGATCGAGCCAACCACGCTGAATGGATCGACCGTTTCCATTACGATCTCCCCACGTCAGGCCGGACCCGAACCGGTGCGCCAGAAATAAGTGTCAGGGCTTGATGTAGGCGTAACCCTCCCTCGCCTGTAGCCTGCCGATCTCAGCCACACCGGAAGGGACTATTTTGGCACCCTGGAGTACCATCTTCGGGTCAATTTTACGTCCCTTGAGCGTGTTGTTACATACTCTGAAATCTACGCCCCGCGCCATTAACTCTTCCACCGCAATATTGTAGGGATTGCCATTCTTGTCCTGCGCGCCTTCGAGCAGGAAATCCACCCCGTTGCCGTGCGCCACCACCACGATCTTTACCTTGTCTTCAGTGGCATTGAGGTGGTTGCGGATATTGCCGAGCGCCATCCTCGCCACAGTACTATCATTGATGTGGTACAGCACCTTTTCCTCATCCTGCGCAACCGCCAGGCTGATCCAGCAAGTCAGAATCGCGGCAAGAAACCACGTCCCATATTGTTTTATCATGACCATCTCCTCCGTTATTGGAATTTGGAACGAATGACGCTCTTCCACTCTAATAGCTAAGATCAAGCTTGTAAATAGCACAAAAGCACTCAAGTCATTGAATTTTTAATAGGTTATCCGGACAAATAGATCCCTTTAACTCATTTTTGCAACCTCAACGGAATAAAATCGGGCGGGGGTATTTATCGATGAGGCATCGATAACCATGGAGAAGTACAATCAGTCGGCAACGAGACTGCACTGCTTCATGACCAGTTTTTCGAATTCATTGGCGGGTACCGGACGACTAAACAGGAAACCCTGCATACGGTTGCACTGGAGCTGCTTCAGGTAATCCAACTGCTCGATAGTCTCCACTCCTTCAGCCACCACCTCCAGCTTGAGGCTATTCGCCATGGCGACAATCGCAGAAACGATCGCGGCGGCATCGGCACTGCCCGGAACGTCCTGCACGAAAGATCGGTCGATCTTGAGGCAATCGATTGGAAAGCGCCGGAGATAGCTGAGTGAAGAATAACCCGTACCGAAATCGTCCACGGAAAGGAAAACCCCCATCGCCTCCAGTTGCTTCAGGGTACTGATTGCAGCTTCCGGGTTCTGCATGATGTAGCTTTCTGTCAGTTCCAACTCCAGACAATCAGCACTCAGGTCGGAATCCGCCAGCGCGGTAGCGGTCATCTCGACGATATCCTGCTGCCTGAACTGGCGCGCCGACAAATTGACGGACACACGCAGGCGCCCCAGGCCCGCATCCTGCCAAGCCTTGTTCTGCCGGCATGCCTCGCGCAGCACCCACTCACCAATCGGCACGATCAGGCCGGTTTCCTCCGCCAGCGGGATGAACTGCAAAGGCGATACCATGCCGAATTCCGGGTGCTTCCAGCGCAGCAACGCTTCCATGCCGGGAACACGCCCCGTTTCCAGATCTACCTGTGGCTGGTAATAAAGCTCCAGCTCACCTCTTTCCATGGCCTTGCGCAGGCTGTTTTCCAGGGTCAAGTGCTCGAAGGCCCTGGCATTCATGTCCGTCGTAAAGAATTGATAAGCGCTTTCTCCATGCTCCTTGGCGCGGTACATGGCCACTTCGGCATTCTTGACCAAACCCTCCCGTGTACGTTCGTCAGAGGGATAGAGCGAAATGCCGATGCTCGCATTGATGTACATTTCCTCGTCCGCCAGGTCGAAAGGCTTAGAGAGCGCATCCAGTATCTTTGCAGCGACTTCAGCCGCTTCCTCGGGATGCCCAAGATCAGGAAGCAGGAAAGTAAATTCATCGCCACCCCAACGGGCAATGGAATCCCTCTCGCGCAGGCACCCGGCAAGACGGTGCGCGACCTGCTTCAACAGAAGGTCGCCAGTATCATGGCCAAGCGTGTCGTTGATGGTCTTGAAGCGGTTGAGATCGAGCAGCATCACGGCGATCATCTGATCAGCACGGCTTGCCTGGGCCAGTGCCTGTCCGAGCCGGTCATGGAACAAAAGCCGGTTCGGCAGGCCGCTGAGTACGTCGTGCGTCGCCTGGTGCACAAGCTGCGCCTCGAAATGCTTACGCTCGCTGATATCTCGCGCTATGGTCGAAAGAAATTTAACTTTGCCATCAGTACCCTTGTGGGCAATGATGACCTGCGATACCGGTATTTCAGAGCCGCCACGGTTTAACAATGCGGTTTCGCCATGCCACACGCCGTGCTCAATGACGAGCGGGATAGCTTCCTGGTCTATAAACCCCCTGATCCACTCCGGGTAGGCTTCCAGCATAGCCATACCGGCTACGTCCTCCTTATCCCGAATGCCCAGCATGCGCTTTCCAGCCTGGTTGATGTAAACCCTTCTGCCATCCACGGACGAGATACTGACAAAGTCCGGCGTAGCTTCGAGAATGCTGGACAGCTGCTGCTTTTCGTTCCGGATTTTTGCCTTTTCTGTAACATCATGAAAAACCAGTACCGCACCTATCACCCCGCCATCCCGATTAAGGATCGGTGCGGCCGAATCTTCAATGGACAGTTCTGCCCCGTCGCGCCGGACCAGGATCGTATGGTTGGCTAACGCGACCACGCCGACCTTGCGCAGGCATTCCTCTACCGGATTCTCCACCACATGCCGGGTATTTTCGTTGATCACATTGAACACCACCTTCACCGGCTGGCCCTGCGCTTCTTCATTGCGCCACCCGCTCAGTTCTTCCGCGATGGGGTTGAGGTATTCGATCAGACCATTCTTGTCAGTTGTAATCACCCCGTCGCCAATCGATAGCAGGGTTACCTGCGCGCGCTCCTTTTCCTGCCACACTTCTCGTTCGGACTGGCGCAGCCGCTGGTAGGGCTCCTGCACGCTGTTTACAAACACCGCACGGTAGATGAAAACATAGGCCAGAACCTTGTAGACATGGCCCAGCAGGTTGAATACATCCGTGACGTTGGAATACAGCGTGAATGCCAATTCACTGAGCGCCATGATGGCCACGGCTGCCAGCAGGTGTGCGGATGAGTAAGGCTGCTTTGCGCGGCCGCGGACAAGGAGAATCCCCGCCGTCACCAGATGGATAAGGACGAAGGTGTACTCGGCCCCGATCTTGAAGGGTGTCAGCCCCCTTCCTTCTACAAAAGTGGGGGGCAAGGCGCTTTCGTGAAACAGGACCACCCAATAAACCAGCGCGGTGAAACCCATACAGCCGGCAAGCAGGATATATCGCGTCCATGCCGCAGCAAACGGTTTCCAGGGTAGCCATGCCGCGAACAGCAAAGCGATGGCAGCGACAAACCGGGCTGCCAGCCAGAAATCAATCCCCTTTTGCGCCCCGGACGGGGAAATAAAATCCGGCATGCCTGCATAGGAAAGCATGTGGGCGAAATCCAGCAAGGCCACCGCAAGGAAGGCGCATGAAAGCAGCACAATATTGCCAGGACGCTCGGCACTGTAGGTATTCCAGCCTATCCCGAAAACCATTGCCGCCACCACGACAGCAAAGGTCTCCATGAAATTGTGCAGCGGAAGAAACCGGGAAAGTCCTTCGAAAGCATGGGAATGAGGCGCCTGCCAAACCGCAAGGAAGAATGCGGTCAGGAGCAGAATCAGCAACCCGGTCTGGCGCAGGGAAGCACTGGATGACGGGCCAATGTGAGGATTATCGGCCATTAGCCCATGATCCGCGCTCATCTCTGGCCCCGCATACCGGATCGGGCTATGATTGGTTTTATAGCAGGCGCACGCATTCCACACCCCATCGTTTTTTATACTTATTCTTTAAGCGTGCAACTTTAGCAACAAGAACCGTGTTGGCGCAACCGGAATGCAGCCGATTACTGATTGATCGCAATGAATGTTACCCAACACTTAAAAATTTTCGGACGGGTTCAGGGCGTCTTCTTTCGTGAATCCATGTGCCGGGAAGCGCTCCTACTCGGCATCACCGGCTGGGTCAGGAATTGCCGGAACGGAACTGTAGAAGCCTTAGTGCAAGGCAATCCGGAGGCTGTTGCTGCCATCGTCGATTGGGCCCGGTCGGGACCGGAGATGGCTCAGGTCGAGTGTATTGAAATCAGTGAAGCCGGCGGCGAATATACTGACTTTGTCCGGCGGGATACCGCTTAAGCGAACAAACTCCTAAGCCCTGTCAGATAGGCATCAGATTCGGGTTCGCCCTCGGCAGGTGCCCACGGTGCCTTTTCTTCCGGTTTGAGTACCTGGTAGGGTCCAGACTTGGCCTCGAAAAAAACGCTGTCCGGTTCCAGCGCCACCACGGAATGGAACACGCCGTGGGGAATATTCACCCCTGCGACCTCGCCACCCGGCGTCAGACTCACGGTTTCGGCCACATTCCCGGCATCGTCGAAGAACACCATCCCGAACCGTCCGGATATCACGATGATGGATTCATCCTTGGTTGCATCCAGATGGCAGTGCGGCTGAATGTAGGAATCCGGCTCCATCGCATTGAGCAGGCGATGACTGGCGTCGGTTTCAGATAAGTGAAAATTGAAATTCTTGCGACGGCGCGGGGACGCCTTCGCTTCCGCTGAAACCCGGCCAAGCAGTGCGCGGTTGATGAGTTGAGGGCTATCCATGCTTACCTGCCTTTATGGAAAGCGCCATGATACCCGAACCCTGAGAAACCATTGAAGAGGAAAATGCAGGCGAAAAAAAGCGCGGTTCAAATATGACCGCGCTTGAAACCCACCAAAAAGGAGGATGGAGGAGACAACACCTGAACACTCAAATTAATGAGCAGTTCAAGTTATTAGCATTATCTAATATTAGAATTCTCTTTGCAAGCACTTGTTCCGAATCTTTGCCGGTTAATACTGGACAGCAATATTCTCTGCGGCCAACCAATCGGACAACGACACCAGCAGATTGTCCTTGAGCTTGACCCGCCAGCCGTCGCCCAAATCGAGATCGCAACTTGCCGCGCCGTTGCGATAGCCGATCCGCACCCGGCATCCGGCTTCATCACGGTAACCGGACAATATCTCACGTAATTTTTCCGCATACGATTCCGCCTGGGCTTTAGCCCATAGCGGATCGGAGTCCCCTTGTGGGGCATACGATTCCGCTGGGGTGCTGGAAGGTGCCACACATGACAGCCGCAGCAGCTTGGCGAAACGCGTCCGCGCTCCTGCCAGGTCAAGCAGGCTTTCGGCAACCACACGAAACCCGCCGGAATATGAATCGGGGCTGACCTTTCCTTCCACGATCAGCAGCTGATCCTCTTTCAGGATTTCCCGGTGCGCATCGAACAGTTCGCTGAACACGGAAAGCTCAATCCGAGCGACGCCGTCCTCAAGGGTAACGATCGCCATTTTTCCGCGTCGCGTCATCTGGGTTCGGATCGCATAAATCGCCCCGGCCAGAAATACCGGCTGCTGCTGCGGCGCAATATCGGCAAGCCGTGTCTTGATGAAACCGGAAAGCTCCTCGCGATAAGCATCATAAGGATGGCCGCTGAAGTAAAAGCCCAGCGCTTTTTTCTCATTCAGCAACAGCTCCAGCAAATCCCAAGGCGGTGCTTCGACCAGGGTATCCGGCCGATTTTCCGCGCCGCCGTCATCCATGGCATCGAACAGGCTGTTCTGGAGTGCGTCCCGGCTCTCCTGCTCGGCGGCTTCCATCGCCACGCCGACACTGGCAAGCAGGCTGGCGCGATTGCTGTTCAGGCCATCGAAAGCGCCCGCCCGTACCAGTGATTCGACGACGCGACGGTTGACGATGCGCTTGTCCGCCCGGCGGCAGAAATCGAACAGGCTGGTGAACGGCCCATCCTTCTCGCGGGCGGCGGAAATCGCGTTGATCGCCGCCTCGCCGGTACCCTTGATTGCACCTAGGCCATAGCGGACCTCAGTCCGCGATACCGGCTCGAAACGGTAGCCGGAGCTATTCACATCCGGCGGCAGCACTTTCACGCCGTTGGCCAGGGTATCCTCATAGAACACCTTGAGCTGGTCGGTATTGTCCAGTTCCGAGGACAGGGTCGCCGCCATGAAGGCGGAAGTGTGGTGGGCCTTGAGCCAGGCCGTCTGGTAGGAAACCACCGCGTAAGCCGCGGTGTGAGACTTGTTGAAGCCGTATTCAGCGAACTTCGCCATCAGGTCGAACAGGCTGTTGGCGAGCTTCTCCTGGTAGCCCTTCTTGAGCGCGCCCTCGACGAACAGGCTGCGGTGCTTGTCCATTTCCTCCTGCTTCTTCTTGCCCATCGCCCGCCGCAGCAAATCCGCCCCGCCCAGCGTGTAGCCGCCGATGATCTGGGATATCTGCATCACCTGTTCCTGATACACGATCACGCCATAGGTCGGGGCGAGGCTGGCCTGCAAATCGGGGTGGAAATAGTCGATCGTCTGCTTGCCCTTTTTGCGCAGGATGAAGTCGTCCACCATGCCCGAACCCAGCGGACCGGGCCGATACAGCGCGAGCACGGCGATGATATCCTCGAAACGGTCGGGCTGGAGTTTCGCCAGCAGCTTTTTCATGCCTTCCGATTCGAGCTGGAACACCGCCGTGGTATTGGCTTTCTTCAATACTTCATAGGTCGCGGGGTCGTTGAAATACTGGGTGTCGAGCGGCTGGTCGAAGCTCGGATCGAGCTTCTTGATGTACCTCACCGCCAGTTCGATGATGGTGAGGTTGCGCAGGCCGAGAAAGTCGAACTTGACCAGGCCGGCAGCCTCGACGTCGTCCTTGTCGAACTGCGACACCGCCACCGCTTCCGAGCCGGAAGCCACGTACAACGGGCAGAAATCGGTGAGCTTGCCAGGTGCGATCAACACGCCGCCGGCATGCATGCCGACGTTGCGGGTAAGACCTTCGAGCTTGCGGGCAAGAATGAACAGCTCCCGCACCTCTTCCTCGTTGTCGTAGCGCTCCTTGAGCTGGGGTTCCATTTCCAGCGCCTCGTCGAGCGAATACTGCTTGCCCGGCGCGGCGGGAATCAGCTTGGACAACTGGTCGCAAAAGTTGTAGGGCAGATCGAGTACCCGCCCCACGTCGCGCACCACCGCCTTGGCCGCCATGGTGCCGAAGGTGGCGATCTGCGACACCGCATCGGTGCCGTAGCGTTCTCGCACATACTCGATCACCCGGTAGCGGGTTTCCTGGCAGAAGTCGATATCGAAGTCGGGCATCGACACCCGCTCCGGATTGAGGAAGCGCTCGAACAGCAAGGCGTAGCGCAGCGGATCGAGGTCGGTAATGCCCATGCTGTAGGCGACCAGCGAGCCCGCGCCGGAACCGCGCCCCGGCCCGACCGGCACGCCGTTATGTTTGGCCCAGTTGATGAAGTCGGCCACGATCAGGAAGTAGCCGGGGAAGCCCATCTGAATGATGGTGTCGGTCTCGAACTTGAGCCGATCGGTATAGACGGGATACTGTTTCGCCCGCTCCGCTTCGTCGGGATAAAGCGTCACCATGCGCTCGGCCAGTCCTTCCGCCGCGCGCTGGCACAGGTAATCTTCCGGGGTCATCCCGCCCGGTATCGGGAACAACGGCAGCTTGCTCTTGCCCAGTTCGACGGTCAGATTGCAGCGCTTGGCGATTTCCACGCTGTTGGCGAGCGCGGCGGGAATATCGGCAAACAGCTCCGCCATTTCGGCCTGGGTCTTGAAATACTGCTGCTCGGTGAAAACGCGCGGGCGGCGTTTGTCCGCCAACATGTAGCCCTCGGAGATGCACACCCGCGCCTCATGCGCCTTGTAGTCGTCGGGCGCAAGGAATTCGATGGGGTGCGTCGCGACCACCGGCAAATGCAATTCCGAGGCCAGGCTTACCGCCTGACGCACATAAGCTTCGGCCTGTCCCGATGCGGCCCAAGCTTCGCTTGGCTGCCGCGCCGAGGATGCCCGCAATGGGTAAGGCAGGCCGGTACGCTGCAATTCGAGGTAGAACGCGCCCGGAAAGAGCTTTGCCCAAGCAGAGGCAAGCTCCCTGGCCTGCGCATGGTTGTCCTGCAACAGCGCCGCGCCGACATCACCAAAATGAGCACCGGACAAGGCGATCAGGCCATCGCTGCCGCCTTCCTCGAACCATGCGCGGCGGATTTCCGCTCTTCCCCGGTGCTGGTTGGCACGATAGGCACGAGTGAGCAAATCGCACAAACGCAGATAGCCCTGACGGTTGCGGCACAACAGCAAAAGCCGATAGGGCTGATCGCGGTTGGTTTCGTTGCTGATCCACACGTCGCAGCCGATGATCGGCTTGACGCCTTTGCCGCGCGCGGCCTGGTAAAACTTCACCATGCCGAACAGGTTGGAAAGATCGGTCAGCGCCAGCGCCGGCATTTGGTCTGCAACGGCGTGTCCAACGGCATCGCCGATGCGCACGATGCCGTCGACAATCGAATACTCGCTGTGCAACCGGAGGTGGATAAAGGTGGGATCAGGCATGATGGTATAATTCTACCACTATGAGCAAAGCTCCCGAACTTCTACTTCCCGCCGGTTCCCTGGAAAAAATGCGCTACGCTTTCGCCTACGGCGCGGACGCGGTATATGCCGGACAACCGCGCTACAGCTTGCGCGCCCGCAACAATGAATTCGGGCTGAACGAACTGGAAACCGGCATTGCCGAGGCGCATGCGCTGGGGAAAAAATTCTACGTCGCCAGCAATCTGACGCCGCACAACGCCAAGCTCAAGACTTATCTGGCAGACATGGCGCCGGTGATCGCCATGCAGCCGGACGCCCTGATCATGGCCGACCCCGGCCTGATCATGATGGTGCGCGAAACCTGGCCGGAAGTGCCGGTCCACCTATCGGTGCAGGCCAACACCGTCAATTACGCCGCAGTCAGATTCTGGCAGTCTCTGGGACTGACACGGGTGATTCTGTCGCGCGAAATTTCCCTGGATGAAATCGCCGAAATCCGCCAGCAATGTCCGGACATGGAACTCGAGGTATTCGTCCACGGCGCCCTGTGCATCGCTTATTCCGGACGCTGCCTGCTGTCCGGCTATTTCAACCATCGCGATGCCAATCAGGGAACCTGCACCAACTCCTGCCGCTGGGATTACAAGGTCAAGGATGCGCAGGAGGATGCGGCAGGCGTGATCCGCGAAGCGGATTTCGACATCAACCAGGCCATGGCGGAGTCGGGTCTCACCGCCTGCGGCAACCAGCAGCGCCACCCCCTTGCAGACCGGGTCTGGCTGATCGAAGAAGGCGACCGCCCTGGCGAACTGATGCCGGTGCTGGAGGACGAGCACGGCACCTATATCATGAATTCCAAGGATCTGCGCGCGGTGGAGCATGTCGCTCGGTTGGCGGAAATCGGCGTGGATTCGTTGAAGATCGAGGGGCGCACCAAGTCCGCCTATTATGTGGTGCGCACCGCCCAGATTTACCGCCAGGCAATTGATGATGCCGTGTCAGGGCGCGCCTTCGATCCGTCACATTTGGGCGCACTCGAAAACCTGGCCAACCGGGGCTATACCGATGGTTTCTACCAGCGCCATCACACTGTCGAATACCAGAACTACCTTACCGGCCAGTCTGAAAGCAATCGCCAACAATATGTCGGCGATATCGTCGGTTACGATGCGGCATCAGGCATGGCGGAAGTGGTGGTGAAAAACCGGTTCGCCGTCGGCGACAGACTGGAAATCATCCACCCTGCCGGCAATCGCGAAATGGTGCTGGCGCAGATGCTGAACAAAAACGGCGCCCCCATCACTGAAGCTCCGGGCAACGGCTGGGTGGTGCGCATACCGCTTGTCGACAACGTGAACAGGGCGATGCTGGCAAGATACCTGTAAAAAATTTAGTTGCCTCGCATAATCCCAACCAGCCCTGACTCGGTTATCATTTAGAATCGCTTTCATAGAGCCTGAAAAATGATCAAGAGAATCAGTGTTCAGCAGCTAAAACCCGGCATGTTCATCCACGACATGAACTGCGGCTGGCTGGAACATCCCTTTCTAATCGGCACCCTCAAGGTCAAAAGCGACAAGGAAATCAAGAAAATTGTCAGCTTCGGTATCCGCGAGGTGTACATCGACACCGGCAAGGGCATGGACGTGCAGGATGCACCGACTGAAAGCGAGGTCAGGGCCGAAATCGAGCATGAACTGATCGAAATCGCCCAGAAAGCCATGCCCGTCGAGTCCGCCTCGCTGCGCGACGAGCTTGAGAAATCACTCCGGGTGCACAGCGAAGCCAACAAGATCGTGCGCAACATCATGCAGGACGCGCGACTCGGCAAGCAGATCGAACTGGAGCAGATCGATCCGGTAGTCGGACAAATGACCAGCTCCATCTTCCGCAACAAGGACGCCCTGCTCAGCCTGTGCAGAATCAAGAGCAAGGACGACTATACCTTCCTGCACTCGGTCAGCGTCGGGGCACTGCTGATTTCATTTGCCCGCGCCCTTGAGCTCGACCGCGATATCATCCAACTGCTGGGTGTGGGCGGCATGCTGCACGACATCGGCAAAATGAATGTGCCGGATAAGGTGCTGAACAAGCCCGGCAAGTTTACCGATGAGGAATTCCAGCTCATGAAGTCGCATGTGATGGATAGCCGCACCATACTAGAAGCAACACCGGGCATCACCCAGGTTTCGATCGACGTGGCCGCCCAGCACCACGAGCGCTTCGACGGCAGCGGCTACCCGTTCGGATTGAAAGGCTCGGAAATGTCGATCTATGGCCAGATGGCGTCGATTGTGGACGTCTATGACGCGCTCTCCTCGGACCGCTGCTACCATAAGGGAATGGAACCGACTGATGCTCTGCGGAAAATCTTCGAGTGGAGCAAATTCCATTTCAATCCAGAACTGGTGCACGCATTTATCCGCACCATCGGCATTTATCCGGTCGGCACGCTGGTGATGCTGGAAAGCGGCAGGATCGGCATCGTGGTCGAGCAGTGCGAGAAAAACCTCGCGCTACCGCTGGTGCGTGTCGTCTTCAACGCCAAGAAGGGTTATTACATCACGCCTAAAAATGTTGATCTGTCCAGGCCGCTGGGCCACGGCGGCGGCGACAAGATCGTCAGCCACGAGTCCCCTGAAAAATGGGGCATCGACATACCGAAATTCATGTAGGCAGGGCGGAGCAACCCGCCATGCCGATCGCAGCAATAAAGCCTGTCGGGGGGAGGGGGAAGCCTCGAAGACCCATTCCAGCGAGCGGCGGTGCCGATGATTCTCCTTGGTGGGCGGCTGGCAGTCATTCAACGATGCCGCCTTTCTTGATCAAGCGGCCCGAGTTTGGCTTTCATCGAAGGCGTTTTCCTCCAGCCGATTGACGCCGCACACCAGCGCCTTGATCGAAGCCGTAACGATATTGGCATCCATGCCCACTCCGTAGCATTCATACCCGCTACCGGAACGCGTCATTTCCATGAAGGCACAAGCCTTGGCATTGCCGCCTTCGAGGCTGCTCTCCATGGAGCGCTCTTCATAGCTGCGCACCTGGAGGACGATACCCAAGCTGCCCAGCGCATGAACGGCCGCGTCAATCGGGCCATTGCCCTCGCCGGCAAGCAACTGGCGTGTCCCATTCATTTCCACAGTCAAGCGAATGCCCTGGGCGCCGCCGAGTTCGAGCAGATGATGTTCGACGTAGCGCACAGGTTCGCTGGCGGCGAGATAGGTCCGGGCGAACAATCGCCAGATATCGGCGGCGCTCATTTCCCCGCCATGGGTGTCCATATGGCGCTGCACCTCGCCGGAAAATTCGACCTGCAAGCGACGCGGCAATACCACGCCGTATTCGGTTTCCAGCAAGTAGGCGATGCCGCCCTTGCCGGACTGGCTGTTTACCCGAATCACGGAATCGTAGCTGCGGCCCAAGTCGGCAGGGTCGATCGGAAGATAGGGAACGTTCCAAAGGGCATCGGATTTCTGCACGGCAAAGCCTTTCTTGATCGCATCCTGGTGCGAACCGGAAAAGGCCGTGAAGATGAGGTCGCCGACATAGGGATGGCGCGGATGGATGGACAACTGGTTGCAGTACTCCACGGTACGCGCCACGGCATTGATGTCGGAGAAATCGAGGCCCGGAGAGACTCCCTGGGTGTAGAGGTTGAGAGCGAGGGTGACGATATCCACGTTCCCGGTGCGTTCCCCGTTGCCGAAGAGACAGCCTTCGACACGCTCGGCACCGGCCATCACCGCCAGTTCGGCGGCAGCCACCGCCGTACCGCGGTCATTGTGGGGGTGGACGCTCAGGATGACGCTGTCGCGGCGGGCAAGATGGCGGTGCATCCACTCGATCTGGTCGGCGTAGACGTTCGGCGATGTCACTTCCACCGTCGTCGGCAAATTGAGGATGACCTTGTTGTCTGGCGTCGCCCCCCAAGCGGCGGTCACCGCATCGCAGACTTCAAGCGCAAAATCGAGTTCCGTGGCGGTGAAGGTTTCGGGACTGTATTCGAGCACCCATCCGGTCTCCGGTTGCTCCTCGGCCAACCGCTTGACCAGGCGCACGGCGGAGACGGCCATATCCACGACTTCCGCCTTGCTCATCCCGAACACGATCTCGCGGAAGGGCTTCGAGGTGGCGTTGTAAACATGGACGATGACCCGGCGCGCGCCCTTGAGGGACTCCATGGTGCGGCGGATAAGATGCTCGCGGGCTTGGGTGAGCACTTCGATGGTGACATCTTCGGGGATGTGATCGCCCTCGATAAGCTGGCGCACGAAATCGAAATCGGTCTGGGAGGCGGACGGGAAAGCCACCTCTATTTCCTTGAAACCAATGTCGCAGAGGATGCGGAACATGCGCATCTTGCGTCCGGCATTCATCGGCTCGAAAAGTGCCTGGTTGCCGTCGCGCAGATCGGTGCTCATCCAGATAGGCGGCGTGGCGATGGTCCGGTTCGGCCATTGCCGGTCAACGAGATTGACCGGTGGGAACGGGGTGTACTTGCGGCAAGGGTCTTTCAACATGATGGCGGGCTCCTGAATTTTATGGCGGCTGTTCTTGACGAGAAACATGGTACGCAAAACAGCCCGGCAGATGCTTGCTTTTTATGCGAAGAGCTTGTGCAAATTGGCAGGATATTTCAATATATGTATAATATGGCAAACTATTTGCTATATTTAAAAAACAATGGGCAATATTGTGGAAATAGATCGTTTTGACCGCCAAATTCTGCAGGTACTGCAACAGGATGGGCGCATCAGCAACCAGGAACTGGCGGACCGTATCGGTTTGTCGCCGTCCCCCTGCCTGCGCAGGGTGCGCGTCCTTGAAGAATCCGGCCTCATCGCCGGCTACCGTGCGCTGGTAGACGCCAAGGCGCTAGGATTGTCGCTGATGGCCTTGATTCACATTTCCATGGACCAGCACACGCCTGAGCGTTTCAATCACTTTGAAGCGGCAATCGGCGAGATTTCAGAAGTCATGGAATGCCTGCTGATTACCGGCCAGGCGGCCGACTACCAACTCAAGGTGGTGGTGAAGGACATGGATGCCTATCAGGAACTGCTACTGAATCGTATCACCCGGATAAAAGGTGTTACCGGCGTGCATTCGAGCTTTGTTCTGCGTCGGGTGGTGGACAAGACGGCGCTGCCTGTCGCTGGAAAATAACGGGTAAATTCCGGCGCCACGGGCCCGTGGCGCCATATTCATCGCACTTACCACGAAAAGTACAGGGTTGGCGTACTGGTTATGACATCGTTTGGGAGGGCTGGGTGAAAAACCTGTTTGCTTATTCTCAGGTTGCACCCTATTAGCTTGGCGAGCCAATTCTCATGCAATCTTCCGACGGGCTTTAAAATTCGATTCTTCGACAGATTTTAATTGCAATGGATCATGCCTGCTCGAATCCTAAGCCTCGCCCTCCGGGGTCGCGTAGATATTGTGGATGCTGATATCGGCGCCGTTGTATTCTTGCTCCGGGTCGAGGCGGATGTCCACCAGTTTTTTCAGCAGTCCATAAACCAGAAAACCGCCGGTTAGTGCGATGCCAATGCCGAGCAGAGTGCCGATCAGCTGCGCGGCAAAACTCACATTACCGACGCCGCCCAGCGCCTTGAGGCCAAATATTCCGGCGGCGATCCCGCCCCACGCGCCGCACAGGCCGTGTAGCGGCCACACACCGAGCACATCGTCAATTTTCCATTTGTTCTGGGTCAAGGTGAACATCCACACGAACAGCGCCCCAGCCACCCCACCGGTAATCAATGCACCCATCGGGTGCATCAGGTCAGAACCGGCACACACCGCCACCAAGCCGGCAAGCGGGCCGTTATGCACGAAGCCGGGATCGTTCCTACCCACCACCAGTGCCGCCAGGATGCCGCCTACCATCGCCATCAGCGAATTCACCGCCACCAGGCCACTGACTGCTTCAATGGTCTGCGCCGACATGACGTTGAAGCCAAACCAGCCCACTGTCAGAATCCACGCACCCAGAGCGAGGAACGGGATGCTTGACGGGGGATGCGCCGCCACCATGCCTTCCTTGGTGTAACGGCCGCGTCGTGCACCGAGCAGTAGCACCGCGGGCAACGCGATCCAGCCGCCCATGGCGTGCACCACCACGGAGCCGGCGAAGTCGTGGAACTCTGCCCCGAAAGTCGCTTTCAGCCATTCCTGCACGCCGTAATGGTGATTCCAGACAATTCCTTCAAAAAATGGGTAAACGAAGCCGACCAGAAGAAAGGTTGCCGCCAGTTGAGGATTGAAGCGCGCCCGCTCTGCGATACCACCCGATATGATCGCCGGAATCGCTGCGGCAAAAGTCAGCAGGAAAAAAAATTTGACCAGTTCGTAGCCGTTTTTCTGTACCAGCACCTCAGCGCCGGAGAAGAAATTCACCCCATAGGCAATGCCGTAACCGATAAAGAAATAGGCGATGGTGGAGATGGCGAAATCCGTCATGATCTTCACCAGCGCGTTAACCTGATTCTTCTTGCGCACCGTGCCCAGTTCAAGGAAGGCGAAGCCTGCATGCATCGCCAACACCATGATCGCGCCAAGAAGTATGAACAGTACATCGCTACCAGTCTTGAGATTTTCCATCACCACTCCAGAAATAAATATCTCACCACTGAGAGCAATAATCGGGCCAGAATAAAATGCACTGTTATTGAAAGGAATAGCACCAACTCGGTGCAGCAATGGCGCACCGAGTTGGTGCCTGCACACAATATTCGCACCTAAACGGTGCCACATCGACCGCGAGGAGCAGGTTACAAATTATGCAATCGGCTGCTAATTCGAATCGCTGATAACGATTTTTCCGGGCAGACCTACTATTGGTCGCCAAGACGACCAGCGTGCTGCAACGGCAAGATCATAACGTATTACACTACTTCAAACTGGCCATGGCTATGGGTTCGCGCAGTTACGAACCCAACGAAGGCGCGCCCTTCCCTGACCGCCATCGCCATCTCAATTTCGGCATTTCCCTGAATATTTCAGAAATCCTGAGGAACCCCATGTTTCACGGTTCCATCTCCCCATGCCACGCAGCCAAGGCCTGACCGAAGCCGTCCTCTGGAATACGTCCGGGCGGCACCCTGGTCGATCACCGGTTATAGGCTACGAACCGATGTCCAGCCCAAAACGATGGGTGTGGTTGATCACGTTGAGCAAGGGTTTGAAAGGGATGTTCGGTCCGAATCTCTTGATGATCTCCATAAATGGCAGATCGGGACCATTCGGGTCAAACTGGTAGGTGCCGTTGACCATGGTTTCGTACATGCCGCGCAACTCCTTGTCCATGGCATCCACCCAGGGCAGGATCATGCCCTTGCGTTCTTCGTCCTCTTCGACGACCGCACGCAGTTCGTCTACTTCATAAACGGCCTGGTGCACCAGGTCGATGTATTCATCTAGCGTTTTTGGATTTTTCATGGCCACTCCTTTTGCTTCTACAAAACAACTGGGGGCGACCCGCAGGACGCCCCCAATTCACTGTCATAAAGATTTTTATTTTTTACTTCTTGGCGATATCCTCGAGCTTGGTAGCGCGGACCAACTGGCCGTCCAGCGCTGCTTCGGCCGCAGTGCCACCATAAGCGACGGTGATCAACTGCGAGTAGTAGGTCACCGGGATATTGAACTTGGTGCCAAAGCGCTTGTTCACCTCGCCCTGATAGATCTCGACGTTAGCCTGGCACAGCGGGCAAGGCGTAACGATCATCTCGGCACCATGATCATAGGCTGACTCGATGATATCCTTGATCTGCTTCTGGCTTTTTTCCGGCTCGGAGAAGGCCAGCGCACCGCCGCAGCAGGTGACTTTCTGGTCGTAGGGCACAGCTTCGCCGCCCATCGCCTCGACCAGATTGTCAAGATACGTCGGGTTCTCGAACGATTCGCCGGCAAGACCGAACGGACGATTAGTCTGGCAGCCGACGTAGCCGGCAAATTTGATACCCTGCAACGGTTTTTTCACGCCTCGTTTCAGTTCATCGAAACCGAAATCTTCAACCAGCACCTCCGCCATATGGCGTGCCGCCTGATTGCCTTTATAGGTCAGGCCGGCCTCTGCCAATGCAGTATTGGTTTCGGCCAATGTCTGCGAGCTATGCGCGATGCGCTCCTTGGCCTCGCGGGTGGAGAGCCAGCATGCGGCGCAAGTCGCGACCAGATCCATGCCCGGATTATGCTGCTCTGACAGTGCCATATTGCGGGCGGACAGCGTGATGCGCGGCAGTTCGCCACCCTCGGCATAACCGATGGAAGCGCCGCAGCAATTCCAGTCCGGAATTTCCTTCAGCTCGATGTCGAGGTATTTGCACATCGAGTTGGTCGACTTCAGGTAGTTGTCAGAAGACGCCTTGGTCTGTGACGAGCAGCCCGGATAAAACGAATAGGTTTTTTTTGCCATCATTGACTCCTTAGGCGAAATTCTTGCGGCGGTCTTCGATCTCGCGCGCTTTTTTCAGCATGGCATGAAAGCCGCTCTTGTCCTTGATGCCATGCCCACCAAACAGTTCCATCGGATTCAGGCGCTTTGCCTTTACCATGCCCAGACCGACGCTCTGCATTGCCATCGCGTTCTTGATGCCTTGAGCAAAACCGTCCTTGAAATACATGCCCAGGGAGAGCTTCAACTCGTTGACGCGGCCGGTCTGCGCCAGGTTATTCCAAAACATTGAAGCAAATTTCTGCGTGGTCTGATTCTTCGGCGACAAGCCCAGACGATAAGCCAGGTTTGCCAAGCCATGCATGATATGGGTGATCGGCAGCTTGCGCGGACAGCGTACGACGCAGTTGTAGCAGGAAGTGCACATCCACATCGAATCGGAAGTCAGCACTTCCTCACGCTTGCCGGCACGGATCATCATGAAGATCTCCTGCGGCGGATGCGCCCAATGCGGGCCGAGCGGGCACGATCCGGCGCAGACACCGCACTGCATGCACATCTTGACCCAGTGGCCTTCCTCGACTCTTTCCTCGACTTCCTTGAGGAAATTATTACGGTAGTTTTCGCTCATAATGCCGTCTCCTAGAAGCCCTTCATCGGGCTCATGCCGATTTTCTGGATCAATGCCGCGTAATCGTTGATCAGCTGCGGCACACGCTCGATGTCGGTAATGGCCACCTCGAAGGTGGAAACCCGCTCTTCTTCCAGGCTCATATTTTTCAGAGTGTCGCCGATCTTGCTCATACGGATATTGGCAAGTTCGGAGCCCTTGACGAAATGGCACTGGTAGTCGTCGCCGTGCTTGCAACCCATCATCATCACGCCGTCGTAACCGCTGCTGAGCGCGTCGTTGATCCAGATGGTGTTGACCGAACCCAGACAACGCACCGGGATGACACGCACGAAAGCACTGTAGACGTTGCGGTTCATCGCCGCCATGTCGAGCGCAGGATAAGCGTCGTTTTCACAGGCCAGAATCAGGATGCGCGGTTTCTCGGAAAACTCGTCGGGCACGTCAACCGCCTTCAGCTGCGAACCGACGGTATCAATCGAGTAGTTTTCGAAGGAAATCACGCGCACCGGGCAGGCACCCATGCAAGTGCCGCAACGACGGCAACGTGACTGGTTGAACAGCGGGAAGCGCTTCTCATCTTCGTCGATAGCACCGAACGGGCATTCCACTGTGCAGCGCTTGCACTGAGTACAACCTTCAAGGCGCACCTTGGGGAAGGACAGGTCGCCAGAACGCGGATGGGCGGCACGGCCCAGACCCGCATTTTCGATCGCCTGAATCGCCTTCATTGCAGCGCCGGTTGCATCCTCCATCGCCTGCACCATGTCCATCGGGCGGCGCACCGGACCGGCGGAATAAATACCGGTGCGGCGGGTTTCATAAGGGAAGCAAATGAAATGCGAGTCGGTGAAGCCGTATTTCAACTGCGGCACGTCCGGCCCCTGACGGTAGGTCAGGTTAAGCATGGAAATCGGCTGAACCGCACCTTCCTGCTGCGAAGCGTTGTAGGCTTCCATCAGGGAGTTGTCGCCAGCCGCAGCGGCGATTTCCGCTTTCAGCTTGGTATCGATATCCACGCCGGAATTCGGCACCTGGCCGGTGGCGAGAACCACCAGATCGGCATTGTCGATTACAGCCTGGTCGTTGAGGATCACATCATGAAAATTCACCTTGCACTGGTTACCCGCAGCTTCGACGCCAGAGACCTTGCCCTTGGTGAAAATCACGCCCTTTTCCTGACCACTGCGATAAAAATCTTCACCATTACCGGGCATGCGCAGATCGGTGTAGATCACCACCGTATCGATATCGGGGTTGGCTTCCTTGAAATACATCGCCTGTTTGACGGAAGTCAGGCAGCAGGAGCCTGAGCAATAAGGCAGATGCTGGCCGGATTCATCACGCTGGCCCGCGCATTGCACGAACACGACAGTTTTGACTTCGCCGCCGTCGGAAGGACGCTTGATCGGGCTGCCTTTAGCTGCCTTGGCAAGTGCTTCCAGTCCAGCCTGATCCACCACGTTGGCAGACTTGCCATAGCCGAGTTCCGGCAGTTTGTTGGCATCGTACAGCTCGAAACCCGTCGCCTGAACGATCGCACCGACTTTCTCGATTGCGGTGGCACCAGACTCGGTGCTGATCTCGATCTCGAAACGACCGGGCGCGCCGCTGGTTTTACTGGTAATCGCGTTGAGGTAAACCTTGATATTGACGTCGGCCTCAATCGCCGCAGCCATTTCAACCACCGGAGTATCCTGTGGGTCCTTGTAGGGGGACTTGCCCGGCGTGCGCTTGTGCAGCCTGGCAGCCCAACCGCCAAGGGCGCCGGATTTTTCCACCAGCACCACCTTGTAGCCCGCCTTGGAAGCCTCCAGTGCCGCGGTCATGCCAGACACACCGCCACCCACCACCAGCAAGGTGCGCTCAGTCACAGCTGCCGGATCCCCTTGGGGCAAGGTCATTTTCTTGACTTCGGCGCAGCCCATGCGGATGTAGTCTTCCGCCATCTCCTGCGTAGTCTCGCGCGCCTCGTCGGTTTCGGGCTGGGTCCAGATCACGCCCTCGCGCAGATTGGCGCGGGATACGCAAACATCGGTAAAGCCAAACGCTTCGGTTTTGGCACGGCGCGAGCAGGCGCCGATCATGACATGGGTGACGGCTTCGTTGGCGATGTCGTCACGGATCATCTTGATGCCTTCGGCGTTGCACAGGAACTCATGCTCCTTGACCAGGGCGGCCTTGCCTTCCTTTTGTGCCAATTTGGCCAAAGCGGCCGTATCCAGGCGATCGCCCAGACCGCAGCCCTGGCAAATATATGCTGCTACTTTCATGTCTGCCATTTACACACCCTCCACTCTGGCAACACGGTTAACCACCTGAATCGCACGCAACGCCGAAGCAGTCGCACTCTGCACCGCCCGGTTCACGTCCAGCGGATTGGATGCGCAGCCCGCGCCGAAGAAAGCGTGGTTGGACGGATCGGCTTCGATGAAGCCGCTAGAATCCGACACGATTTCAGCCGGCAAATTCACACCCATGACGGACGGCTCCATGCCGACTGCCAAAACCACGAGATCGTAAGGGGTGGCATAGCGGTGATAACCTTCGGTATTTACACCATGAAGGACGACATCGCCGGTCTTCTCATCCTGGACCGCCTTGGCGACCTTGGACTTGATGAAACTGACGGTCGGGTCCTTCTGCACTTTCTGGTAGAAGTCCTCGAAACGGTCAATCGCACGAATATCAATGTAATAGATCGTCGACTTGCCTTCGTCGCCGTAGGCTTCGCGCACGTAGTTGGTCTGCTTCAAGGAAGCCATGCAGCAGATGCGCGAGCAATGGCGCAGATGGTTCTCGTCACGCGAGCCAGCGCACTGGATGAAAGCGATGTTCCTGGCTTCCTTGCCATCGGATGGTCGCAGGATCTTGCCTTTGGTCGGGCCGTGGATATCGGCCAGACGCTCGAACTCGACACTGGTGATGACATTGGAGAAACGGTCATAGCCATAAGGCTGAATCCTGGCCGCATCGTATGGTTTCCAACCCGTTGCCCAGATCACTGCGCCGGCTTTCAGCTGAACCAGTTCCTCTTTCATGTCGAGGTCAATCGCGCCGTATTTACAGGCGGCCTTGGCCTTGTCTGCATCAGCGGTGCCGATGATCGACGGATCGATCACATAGCGTTGCGGATAGGCCATCTTGTGCGGCAGATAGGCAGCCTTGACTTTGCTGAGGTTGTAGTTGAATTCGTCCGGCACTTCTGCATCAACCGCTTTACCGCACTCGCCGCAGGCGGTGCAATTTTCGTTGACGAAGCGCGGGGCCAGCTTGAGGGTAGCGGTGTAATCGCCTTCACCACCGGTGATTTCTGTCACTTCGGCCATGGTCAGGACGCGAATGCGCGGATTCTGCTTAAGACGGCGCTGGTTGATTTCAAGGCCGCATATCGGGTGACACAGCTTGGGGAAATAGCGATACAGCTGGGAAACGCGGCCACCGAGGGCCGGGTTTTTTTCAACCAGCACTACATTCTTGCCGCACTCAGCTGCCTCCAGGGCTGCTGTCATGCCGCTGATACCGCCACCGACGACCAAAATGGTCTGGTTGGTTGCAATAACGTCCGTCATCAGGTTACCTCCGTCACGGATACTTTAGGGCTTCGGCACAGGTTTGTACCTAGGCCGGATTAGGCATTAGTTGAATTTTAGACCGGGTGCAATATTACTCCGATTCAGGCACCCAATCCACCGCACTGCCCACAAAATAGAATTGAATTTTCTTATGTTTGAATAGATTAAATAAATAAGACCTGCCTATCCCATAGCAGGAACCGGAACAACCTCGAAGGTCATCGCATCGAGATCACCGAGAATATAGGTCGGCGGCTTGCCCACCCCCCCCACCGTACCCGGATTCACCAGCCAGGTCTTGCCGCCGCGGATATTGTCCACTTGGTCGATCGCCACACGGTGATCGTGGCCACAGCAGACCATGTCCCACTCTCCGGTGCATGCCATGGCGCGAGCGTAATGCGGGTAGTGCACGATAAAAATGGTGCGGCCATGCAGGGTAATGCCCGCATCCTGGCCGTAAAAATGGATCAGGTTGCCCGACTCGTGCGCCATGCGGGATAGCGTGTAGAGGTCGCCGGTGTTGTTGCCGTAAATAACGTGCGCCGGCATCTCAAGCTTCTTGAATATCCCCAGGGTATTGGCCGCAACAATGTCGCCGCAATGCAGCGTGGCGACCGCGCCGCGCGCCTTGGCGTCCTCAACGGCAGATGCCAGCAAATCGCGGTTGTCGTGGCTATCGGAAAGAATACAAAGTTTCATTAATAATCGTGTGAGGGGTAAGGCGTGAGGAGTGAAAGGGAAAAAACAACCTCCAAACGCCTCACGAAAGTTAAAACATCGGTTTAACGGCAGCTTCCTGATATCGTTTCACCCCGGCCATAATCTCAGCCTTGGTCTCCTCCGCCCCGACCCAGCCTTCTACCTTGGCCCACTTACCCGGTTCCAGATCCTTGTAGTGTTCGAAGAAATGGGCAATCTGCGACAAGGTCAACTCAGGCAGGTCGCGTGGCGATTCAATGTTGCGGTAGAGATTGCACAACTTGTCGATCGGCACCGCCAACAATTTGGCATCCTCCCCGGCCTCATCCGTCATCTTGAGCATGCCGATCGGGCGGCAGCGCACCACCACGCCGGTAATCAACGCCACCGGCGTAATTACCAGCACATCTACCGGGTCACCGTCATCCGACAGGGTGTGGGGGATGTAGCCATAGTTGCAGGGATAGTGCATCGCCGTCGACATGAAGCGATCCACGAACATCGCGCCGGTTTCCTTGTCCACCTCGTATTTGATCGGGTCGCCATGCATCGGGATTTCGATGATGACGTTAAAATCATTGGGCAGATCATGCCCGGAACTGACTCGGTCAAGATTCATGGATTAGACCCAAAAAATAAAGCCGGCATTATACCGGCTTTATTTTTCTCAACCTAATTGCGGTGGTATTGCTCCATCAGTGGAGTAATCACCACGAGGCAGAATCTGCTCGGAAATTTCCGTGTAATGCAAAGGTGCCCCAGCTTCCGCTGAGCACTTTATTCATGGCATCTCGCCAAGATTTCTCCACAGAGCTCTCCGAAAATTAAAGTCGGATGTAAATCGCAATCAGTGTACCAAAAAAACAGGCCGGCATCCGCCGACCTGTTTTCTCATGCAACCACAACGACTACTGAATTACATGCAGCAGCGGCACAATCATCAGCGCTACGATGTTGATGATCTTGATCAGCGGGTTAACGGCGGGGCCGGCGGTGTCCTTGTAGGGATCGCCGACGGTATCGCCGGTCACTGCAGCCTTGTGGGCTTCGGAACCTTTACCGCCAAAATTGCCTTCCTCGATGTACTTCTTGGCGTTATCCCATGCGCCACCGCCGGTGGTCATGGAAATTGCCACGAAGATGCCGGTGACGATGGTGCCGACCAGTACGCCACCCAGTGCTTGCGCACCAAGGGTCAGGCCGACGATTACCGGAACGGCAACCGGCAGCAGCGACGGGATGATCATTTCCTTAATCGCGGCCTTGGTCAGCATGTCGACGCAGGTGCCATATTCCGGCTTGCCGGTACCCTCCATGATGCCGGGGATTTCCTTGAACTGGCGGCGCACTTCGACCACCACCGAACCGGCGGCGCGACCGACTGCTTCCATGCCCATGGCAGCGAACAGATAAGGAACCATGCCGCCGATGAACAGGCCGATGATGACCATGTGATTGGACAGGTCGAAAGTCATGGGAATCGCACTTGCATCAAGAGCCAAAGCCTTGACATTCAATGCGTGAGTATAGTCAGCGAACAGCACCAGGGCGGCCAGACCGGCGGAGCCGATGGCGTAGCCCTTGGTCACGGCCTTGGTGGTGTTACCCACGGCGTCGAGTGGGTCGGTGATGTTGCGGATGGAGTCGGGCAGGCCGGCCATTTCAGCAATACCACCGGCGTTGTCGGTGATCGGGCCGTAAGCATCAAGCGCCACGATGATGCCAGCCATGGACAACATCGAGGTTGCAGCGATGGCGATGCCGTACAAGCCACCCAAAGCGTAGGCGCTATAGATTGCCAGGCACACAGCCAGCACCGGCGCGGCAGTAGACTTCATCGATACGCCCAGGCCGGCGATCACGTTGGTGCCGTGGCCGGTAGTGGAAGCCTGAGCAATGTGGCGCACCGGGTTGAACTCGGTGGCGGTGTAATACTCGGTGATCCACACCATCGCAGCAGTCAGCACCAAACCGATCAGGGAAGCCAGATACAGGTTCATTGACGTTATCATCTTGCCGCCGATCATCACGCCCTCGCCCAGGATCCAGGTGGTCACGGGGTAGAACGCGATCACCGCCAGCACAGCGGAAACGATCAGACCGCGATACAGCGCGTTCATGATCTTGCCGCCTTCGCGCGTATTGACGAAGAAGGTGCCGATAATCGAAGCGATAATCGAGACGCCGCCCAGCACCAGCGGATAGATCACCGCTTCCGGGGAACCGGTGATTAGCAGGCCGCCCAGCACCATGGTGGCGATGATGGTCACGGCATAGGTTTCGAACAAGTCGGCAGCCATACCAGCGCAGTCACCGACGTTGTCGCCAACGTTATCGGCAATAACGGCAGGGTTGCGGGGGTCATCCTCGGGGATGCCGGCTTCGACCTTACCCACCAGGTCGGCGCCGACGTCAGCGCCCTTGGTGAAGATGCCGCCGCCAAGACGGGCGAAGATGGAAATCAGCGAACTACCAAAAGCCAGACCTACCAGAGAGTGGGTTGCTTCAGCGGCGTCGACGCCGATTACCAGGGTCAGGAAGGAATAGTAGCCGGCCACACCGAGCAGGCCCAGACCGACAACCAGCAGGCCGGTAATGGCGCCGCCCTTGAAGGCGACGTTAAGCGCGGCATTCAGCCCTTGGGTGGCAGCCTGCGCGGTGCGTACGTTAGCGCGTACCGATACGTTCATGCCGATGAAACCGGTCAGGCCGGACAGAAACGCGCCGAGCGCGAAGCCGACGGCGGTTTGCCAGCCCAGCGCGACAAAGATGACAACCAGCAGAATTACACCGACCATGCCGATGGTGGTGTATTGCCGGCTAAGATAGGCCTGTGCGCCCTCCTGCACTGCAGCGGAAATTTCCCGCATTTTATCGTTACCGGTCGGCAGACCCAAAATCCATTTAATCGAAACCGCTCCATACAGGAGCGCCGCAATTGCGCAAACCAACGCAAATATGAGACCTGTTGACATGAACTTCCCTCCCAGTTAAACCGGCCGATCAGGGCCGGCCAATCGCCCTAACACCAAAAAATCAAAATTACCCTATTAGAAACCCTGATCCGTGACAGATAACATATATCCCGAACACGTCTTTATTCCCAGAAAAATTCCCTGAAACACGGCCAGTAAGCAATGCTTCAGGGAAGGAGCTTGCCATTGAGTCCGTAAACTATTCATTGGCAGTGGCGGATTCAATTTTCAGATCAGATCTTGAAGTCGCCCAACTTCTTCGGCACCGCCACATTTTTCAACGTGACATATACTGGCAGGCCGTCCTTGTATTTCGGATAATCCTCACCCTGAATCAACGGCACCAGATAGCGCTTGCACTTCTCTGTAATACCGAAACCATCCTTGGTGATGAAACTCTTGGGCATCATTTTTTCGACGTTGGCCACATCCTTGAGGTCGGCAACGCCGATCTTGTACTTGTAAGGGGTATCGGAGATGCGGTCGACAGTCGGCATAACCGAGTTCCGGCCTTTGAGAGCCAGATCCACTGCCGCCTTGCCGAGCTGGTAGGCCTGTTTGACATCGGTTTTGGAAGCCACGTGACGCGCTGCGCGTTGCAGATAATCGGCGACTGCCCAATGGAACTTGTAACCCAAGGCATCCTTGATCATGTTGGCCACGACCGGTGCGGCACCGCCGAGCTGGGCATGACCGAAGGCATCGCGAGTACCCTGCTCGGCCAGGAAGCGGCCATCGGGGTAGTGGCAACCTTCGGATACCACGATGGTGCAGAAACCATGTTCCTTGACGTTCTTGTCCACCTTGGCGAGGAATTTCTCCTGATCGAACTCAACCTCAGGAAACAGCACCACCACCGGAATGCCATGATCTTCCACCAGGCCGCCGGCAGCAGCAATCCAGCCGGCATGACGACCCATCACCTCAAGAACGAAAATCTTCGTAGAAGTCTTCGCCATCGACTTTACGTCGAAGGAAGCTTCCAGCGTCGACACCGCAATATACTTGGCGACAGAACCGAAGCCCGGACAGCAATCGGTAATCGGCAGATCATTGTCCACGGTCTTCGGCACGTGAATCGCCTGGATAGGGTAACCCATGGCCTCCGACAACTGCGAAACCTTGAAGCAGGTGTCTGCGGAATCGCCGCCGCCGTTGTAAAAGAAGTAACCGATATTGTGGGCCTTGAACACTTCGATCAGGCGCTCATATTCGCGCTTGTTGGCTTCCAGGCTTTTCAGCTTGAAGCGGCAGGAGCCAAAAGCGCCGGAAGGCGTGGAGCGCAGAGCGGCAATCGCCGCATCCGATTCCTTGCTGGTATCGATCAGATCTTCGGTCAGCGCACCGATAATTCCGTTACGGCCGGCATATACCTTGCCAATTTTGTCCTTGTGCAGACGCGCAGTCTCGATCACACCGCAGGCGGATGCGTTGATCACCGCGGTCACACCGCCGGACTGTGCATAAAATGCGTTTTTCTTCGCCATATTTTTACACTCCCAAAAGAATTACTGATTCTGCTGACGCTTGGCCTCGTGATCCGCCTGAAGCTTGAGCAGGGCAACCACGCATTCAAGCAGGTCGTCGTACTCCGTCTTGCCGGTGCCATACTGCTCGCGCACCGAATAGAAAAACTGGCAGCGGAAGCGGTTATCACCAACCTTGGAAACCACGAAACCGGCACCCCGTTCCTTCCACACCAGCGCGGGACAAATCGTCAACTCCGGCACTGCAGGGTCGAGGCGCAATTCAACATCAGCCTGCTGCATCTCCACCGCATGGCCATAGCGTTCCTTGAGAGTGGCGTCGACCACCCAGCGCTCGGTTTCGGTGAAGTCCGGGATGCCGCTCATGCTTCGTCAATTAACCCAATGCGGCAAAAATAGCGTCGCGAATCTGTTCCACTTTACCGGTACCGGAAACCTTGACGCACTTCGGTGCGCCGGCAGCGCCGGAAGCGGCCCAATCGGAGTAGTACTTCACCAGCGGTTCGGTCTGGGCGTGGTAGATGTCCAGGCGTTTCTTGACGGTTTCTTCCTTGTCATCGTCGCGCTGGATCAGGTCTTCACCGGTAACGTCATCCTTGCCGGCCACCTTGGGCGGATTGAAAATGACATGGTAGGTGCGGCCGGAGGCCAGGTGGGCGCGACGACCGGACATGCGTTTGACGATTTCCTCGTCAGCCACGTCGATCTCGACCACGTAGTCGATCGGCACACCGGCGGCCTTCATCGCGTCAGCCTGCGGGATGGTGCGCGGAAAACCGTCGAACAGGAAACCCTTGGCACAATCCGCTTCCTTGATGCGATCCTTCACCAGACCGATGATGATGTCGTCGGACACCAAACCACCCGCGTCCATGATCTTCTTGGCGGCAACACCCAATTCAGTGCCTGCCTTGACTGCGGCACGCAGCATGTCGCCGGTCGAAATCTGTGGAATGCCGTACTTTTCCTTGATGAAAGTAGCCTGAGTGCCTTTGCCGGCGCCAGGGCCGCCCAATAGAATCATACGCATGAAAATCTCCCGTTATCGTTAATTTAATGTTGCGGTTTAACCGAATATAAAAACGGTCAAAATATTTTTTTACCCAGCTTGTCGTCAAGGATATTCAAAAACTCTTACATATGCTCATTCAAATTTTGTATCCGCCCATAAAAACTTGTTAAGGGTGCAGCGAGACCAGCCTGCGCACCCTTTCCAGATCTTCTTCCGTATCCACGCCGGCTGCGGGCGCTGCATCGACCACCGCAACGCCGATGCGGTAGCCATGCCACAGCGCCCGCAACTGCTCCAGCGCCTCGAACTGCTCGATGGCGGCAGGTTGCAAGTGATTGTAGATTTTCAGGAATGCGGCGCGGTAGGCGTAAATGCCGATGTGGCGGTACGCCGGCAACCCCTTGGGAAAACCGTCAGGCGAAGCAACAAACCCATCGCGCGCGTAAGGAATCGGCGCACGGCTGAAATACAGGGCATAACCGTTGCGGTCGGTCACCACCTTGACTACATTCGGGTTGAACAAATCATCGCGCCGGTGGAGACCATGGCAGGCGGTGGCAATGGCAGCCTCGGCATGGTCATGGAGGTGTTGCGCCACTTGCCGGATCAGGAAAGGCGCGATCAGCGGCTCATCGCCTTGCACGTTGACAACGATCGTCTCATCGCCCCAGCCGCGCAGGCTCGCCACCTCTGCAATACGGTCGGTGCCGGAGAGGTGGTCGGGCGAAGTCATACAGACCTGGCAACCATGATCGCGCACGGCATCCGCAATACCCTGATGGTCGGTCGCCACCCAGACTTCATCCGCACCGCTTTCCAGAGCCCGCTCGACCACATGCGCCACCATCGGACGTCCGCCAATGTCGAGCAGCGGCTTGCCGGGCAGGCGGGTAGAAGCGAAGCGAGCCGGGATGACGACTTTGAAGTTCATGGTAATGGGTGATAAGCGATGCGTAATGGGCGGCACATTACCCATTACTCATCGCCCATTACACCTCTTCCTCGGGCGGCAACCTGCGCGCTTCATCTTCCAGCATCACAGGAATATCGTCGCGTACCGGATAGGCCAGCCTGCAAGGCTTGCAGATCAGCTCCTGCTCCGTTTTCTTGTAGACCAGCGGTCCTTTGCACAGGGGGCATACCAGAATCTCAAGCAATTTTGCGTCCATCAATATCCCTTAATTTTTTGCAACATCAATTGTCCGAAAGCGGGCGGCAGAACAGCGCTCACCGCCAGTGCCCAGTAACGTTCGTCGGCGAATATCTCGCATTTCACCGCGTCTTTCTCAGTCATCAACAACGCGTCGGCGTCATCGTAAAGCAGGTCCTGCGGCCGATAAACGCAGTGGTCCGGGAAGGCATGCTCCTCGAACTCCAAACCAAGCCTGCGCAAGTGAGCGAAAAACCGGCGGGGGTTGCCGATGCCGGCCAAGGCATGGAGCCTCCTGCCGCGCAGGCCCTCGGCCTCGATATGCCGATCCGGATTGCGCAGGTTGTAAAACACCCGGCCTTCCAGCCGCATTTCGAACTCGTTGCGAAGCGGCGCACCCGACCGAAGGCTGCCGCCATTCGCCACCACAGCGTCTACCGAACGCAAACGCGAAACGCTTTCACGCAGCGGCCCGGCGGGTAGCGGCAGGCCATTTCCAAAGCGGCGCTCGGCATCCACCACCACAATTTCCACGTTGCGGCCGAGGCGGTAATGCTGCAAGCCATCGTCGCTCAACAATACATCGCACTCCGGGTGCGCCGACAACAACGCCTCCCCCGCCGCGACACGGTCGCGGCCGACCCAGACCGGACAGCCGCTCTTTTTTGCCAGCAACAGCGGTTCATCACCCACCATGGCCGGATCGCAACTTGCATCGACAGACATCACGCGATCTGCGCTGCCACCGTAGCCACGGCTGACGATCCCGGGACGAAATCCGTGCTGCCGCAAAAAGTCGGTCAGCCAGAGCACCAGCGGGGTTTTTCCGGTACCGCCGACACAGATGTTGCCGACCACGACCACCGGCACCGGCAGCCGAATAGTGCGCAACAGTCCGACGCGATAAAGCGACCGTCGTAGCGCCGAAACCAGCCAGAACAGAATGCCCAGAGGAAGCAGGACGAAATGCCAAGGCGTCAGGTGCTGCCATTGTCGTTGCAGCCAGCTCATGGTGCTCATGTCATGCGGGATCGACTCAACCTCTATTTTGCGCGGCTCGCCTGGGTGGCAAAGGTGATATGACTGTAGCCTGCCTGGCGCGCAGCTTCCATCACATTCACCACCGCCTGGTGTGTCGTCTTGGCGTCGGCATTGATAATGATCACCGGGTCGGGCTTGCCTCCTGCGGCACGTCGTAGCGCAAGGCTGATCGCTTCAACGCTGGAATCGGCCATCGCAGAACTGTTGATCAGATATCGCCCGCTGGCATCCACTGCCACATTGATGGAGGCAGGTTTATCCGCCGGTTTTTCGGCTTCGGCAGTGGGCAGGTTGATCTGCAATTCGGCGATCTGGGAAAAGGTGGTGGTGACCATCAGGAAGATCAATATCACCAGCAGCACGTCGATCATCGGGATCAGGTTGATCTCGGGCTCCTCTTTGGCCCTGCCGCGCTGGAAATCCATCTCACTTGCGCTCGCCGTGAATGATTTTCACCAGTTTTATCGCCTGCTGTTCCATTTCCAGCACCAGCGCTTCGGCACGGGCGCGAAGATAGCGATAAAAAATCATGCTGGGAATTGCCACGATCAGGCCCATGGCGGTGTTGTACAGTGCCACCGAAATGCCGTGCGCCAGTTCGGCGGGGCTGCCGCCGCTCGGCCTGAGCGCGCCGAAAATTTCCACCATGCCGATTACCGTGCCGAACAGCCCGAGTAGCGGACTCACCGAGGCGATAGTACCAAGCGTGTTGAGCGAAACCAGGAAAGACAGGCCGAATTTCAGGCGGGGCTGCTCGATCTCGTGGGCGACCCGCCGGCCGACTTCCTCGATCTCCTCCTGCATCACCTCGCGCGAACTCTTGGTGTTCCTCAAACCTGCCGCGAAAATTTGACCCAGTGGGGAATGCCTCTCCAGTTGCGCCAGCTTTTCGGCGTTCACCGTGCCCTGTTTGACCCATTCCTGTACTTGCGGCAGAAGTTCCTTGGGGGCAACCAGGTTGAACGTCCACAAATGCCAGCCGATGATCGTCAAGGAAATCACCGATGCAATGATAAGCGACCAGATCGGCCAGCCCGCTGCTTGAATAATGGATAACACTCGCCCTTCTCCCTAATTGATTCCAGCCCGGTTAAACGCCCGTAACTTTAGCCTGCCTCAGTATTTTCGGCAAGCATGGTTAAACATGACATGAGAAAACACGGTTAACCTATTGCCACCAAGGCAAATTTATTGCTATCCACAAATGTTGTGGATAACACTGTGGGCAAATTGTATGTATTTGCCTTAACCCACCCGGAGAAAAGAAGAATTTCCTGCCGGTTAAAAATTAAACAATGTATTTTTTATTTAAAATCAATGAGATAATAAATACACAATAATCTCATGGAGATAGCGATCCATAACCACGGGCATACGCCAAGCTTGTGGATTAATGTAGAATGCAAAAATGCATTTGCCCCCTGCACTTACAGTGGAGTCTCCAGTCATCGGCGTCAGCGAACTGAATCGCCGCGCAAGACAGTTACTGGAGCAGAATTTCTCTCTGACATGGATCTCCGGTGAAATATCCAATTTTACCGCCGCTGCGTCGGGGCACTGGTATTTTTCCCTCAAGGACAGCCTTGCCCAAGTGCGCTGTGCGATGTTTCGCCACAAAAATCAATACCTCGACTGGCTGCCGCGCAACGGCGACCAGATCGAGGTGCGCGCCCTGGTAACCCTGTATGAACCGCGCGGAGAATATCAGCTCAACGTCGAAAACATCCGGCGTGCCGGACTGGGAGCGCTGTACGAAGCTTATGCAAAACTCAAGGCACGCCTGGAAAAGGAGGGGCTATTCGACGAAGCGGGCAAAAAACACCTGCCCACCTTTCCCGGACAGATCGGCATCGTCACCTCCCCCACTGCCGCCGCGCTGCGCGATGTGATCACCACCCTACGGCGGCGCATGCCCTCGATCCCGCTTATCCTCTACCCCACCCCGGTACAAGGGGAGGGTGCGGCAGCAAAAATCGCCGAGGCGATTCGCACTGCCGCCAGGCGCGACGAATGCGACGTGCTGATCGTCTGTCGCGGCGGCGGCAGCATCGAAGACCTGTGGGCCTTCAACGAAGAAACCGTGGCACGGGCAATCCATACCTGCACCATCCCGGTCGTCAGCGGCGTCGGCCACGAAACCGACATCACCATCAGCGATTTCGTCGCCGACCGGCGCGCACCCACTCCGACTGCCGCGGCAGAACTGGCCAGCCCCAGCCGCACCGACCTGCTGCGCCGGCTTGAAGCCGTGCATAGCCGCCTGAGCCGCCGCCTGCGACAGAAACTCGAGCAGCATATGCAGCAGATGGATTATCTGTCGCGCCGGCTGGTCCATCCAGGTGAGCGGCTAAACGCACGCCTGACACACCTCGGCCACTTGGGCCAACGCCTGAATAACACCGTTGACCACGCACTTGCCGAACAAGGGTGGCGGCTGCAAAAACTGGCCCATCGCCTGGCCACGGCAAAACCCGACATCGCCGCGCACGAGGCGCAGCAGCGAGAATTGGCGCAGCGCCTGCGACATTCCCTGGCCCGCCAGATGCAGGGCCACCAAACCGCACTGCAACGACTGCAGGCCAGTCTCGCCCATCTCAACCCGCAATCGGTACTCGAACGCGGCTTCAGCATGGTGCGCTCGTCTGATGGGAAAATTGTCCGCGACAGTGCTGAAATTGTGCTGAACGAAGTACTTTCCATCACCTTCGCACGCGGCAGTGCCGCCGCCGGAGTAATTAGCAAGGAGGATGGCCGATGAATTTCAGATTCTGGAAAAAGAAAGCTGTGGCCGAAGAAAATGGCGAAGGCGCCACCGACGAAACCATCGCTGCCGATGAAGCCGGCCAGGAGCCAGTCAAGCCAGGCTGGTTCACACGCCTGAAAGGCGCTCTGCTGCCCTCCCGTAAAAAGAGCGACCCCGATGACAAGGAAGAGCCTGAAACCCTGATCGAACATGCTGCCGGGAAGCATCCGCCGGTTGAAATGATGTCTCTCGACAAAAAGATGGAAAAACCCGCCAGCGCTGCCGAGCATCATAAAGACGACAAAAAGCTTCAGCCGGATGAAACAATCACCGCGGAGGAAACCGAATCCGAACCGGTCAAGGCAAGCTTGCTTGCCCGCCTGAAAAAAGCGCTGCAGCCCTCACGCAAAAAAAGCGAATCCGATGATGCGGAAAATGAAACCGAACTTCCTGCCGGGCGCACAAACAAAAAGCAGCCAGATGAAGAACAGGAAGAGCCGGTCAAGCCGGGCTGGCTGTACCGGCTGAAAAACGTCCTGCGGCTTTCCCGCAAAAAGAACGAGCCCAATGAGGAAGACGTATCTGAACTCCCTGCCAAACACGCAGATAAAAAAACGCCGGATTCGCGCCTCAGGAGCTCTGGCGGACGAGTGGACAAAAAACTTGAAGAAGATGAAGAGGAATCAGAACAGCCCACCGGCAAACATGGGAAAAGAAAATGGATTGTGCTTGTACTTCTGATCATGCTCATAGGAGGCGGTTTTGGCGCCTGGAAATGGCTGCAGCCGCCGCATCAGAAAGCGCCACCGCCTACGGCACAAAAAGAAAAAAAACCAGCCGAGGCGCTCGCACCAAAACCGACTGATGCCGCAGCACTGACTGAAGCAGCAGCAAAAGCACAGGCCGAAGCAACAGCCCTGGCCGAAGCAGCGGCACAAGCACAGGCCGGGGCAACTGCACAGGCTGAAGCGGCCGCGCAGGCTGAAGCAGATGAACAGGCTAAGGCAGCGGCACAGGCTGAGGCAACTGCGCAGGCCGAGGCAACTGCGCAGGCTAAAGCAGAGGCCGCAGCACAAGCCACGGCCGCGGACCTTGCCGCTGCGGAATCTCGGGCTGCGGCTGCCCCCGCATCAGCCAACACCGACATCCAGGCACAGATCGAAGCATTGCGAAAACAAAATCAGGAAATGCAAGCACAAATCGAGGAGCTGAAGAATCGGCGCTCCCCCACTGCCAGGCAGGCAGGCGCTTCGGCAACCGTGCCCAGAGGAGGGGTGCTGATCATCAACGGCAAGAATACCAAGGAAAGCGCGCAGGGGCTGAAAAAAGTAATCGAGGAAATGAATGCCGCGTCCGGAGTCAAAAACGAGCAGAAGCCTTCAAAATAACTTCAGGGGAAAGTCTGTTGAACCGCATGAGGACGCGGGGGACGCCGAAGAGTTCAGAGGCCGATGATTTATGCTCAACCATCCGTGTTAATCCGTGTGCATCCGTGGCCGAGCCGTTTTTAGCTTCACAGTTCCCCACTGAGCCAGTCGAATACCGCAGCAGACAAATTCCGCTCCAGGCAGTCGAACGAAACCACGCTCTCCATACCGCGCAACCAGGTCAGCTGCCGCTTTGCCAGTTGGCGTGTAGCGGCAATGCCCTTTTCGCGAAGTTCCGCCAAGCTAAATTCGCCATCCAGATATTGCCATGCCTGGCGGTAGCCGACGCAACGCATCGACGGCATGGCAGGGTCTAGCGCGAATTCCCGCCTCAATTGCTCCACTTCCTCAATCAATCCCTGTGCCAGCATGGCGTCGAAACGCTGCGCGATGCGCTCGTGCAATATGGCGCGGTCGCCCGGTTGCAAGGCCAGGGCAATAACGCGATAGGGCAATTCCACGGCGTTTCCCTGCCCGAACAACTCCGACATCGGCCTGCCGGTTATTTGGCAGACTTCAAGAGCACGCTGGATACGCTGCCCATCGGCAGGGTTAAGACGCGCGGACGTCACCGGGTCGAGTCGCGCCAATTCGGCATGCATTGCGGGCCAGCCGTTTGCCGTGGCCATCGCATCGATTGCGGCGCGAATGGCCGGGTCGGCTTGCGGCAAGTCGTCCAGCCCCTGCTGCAAGGCCTTGAAATACAGCATGGTGCCGCCGGTCAGCAGGGGAATATTGCCGCGCGCGGTGATCTCCGCCATCAGGCGCAGTGCGTCTGCCCGGAATTGCGCAGCGGAATAGCTTTGCGTCGGATCGATGATGTCGATCAGATGGTGCGGCGCCAACGCCAGCGTCGCCGCATCCGGCTTGGCGGTACCGATGTCCATGCCGCGGTAAACCAGGGCTGAATCCACGCTGATGATCTCGCACGGCAAGCGCTGTACCAATTCCACCGCCACCCCGGTCTTGCCGCTGGCGGTGGGGCCCATGAGGAAAATTGCCGGCGGCGATTGCGGGGAATGGTGAATGGGTGACGAGTGGTGAGTTGACATATATTTAAGCCATCAGCCTAAGCCGGGCAAGCCGAAAGCCAAATGGAGTGAGGAGGATGATCGAATGGTTTTCATCACCCATTCCTCATCATCACCCATCACCGTTATTTCCCCCGCATGAACAAGCCATCCAGTTGTTCCATGGAAATTTCGCGCCAGGTGGGGCGGCCATGATTGCACTGATCGGCACGCTCGGCAGCCTCCATTTCCCGCAGCAGCGCATTCATTTCCGGCACAGCGAGCTTTCTGTTGGCACGAACCGAGGCATGGCAGGCAAGCGTCGCCAGCAATTCGTTGCGCCGTTCGGCAAGCACCCGTGCGGCGCCTGATTCATGCAACTCCTTCAACACATCGCGCGCCAGCAAAACCGGGTCGGCATCGGCAAGCAGCGCCGGCAACGCACGCACCGCCAGCGTGGTGGGCGACAGTGCCGCAATTTCAAAGCCCAATTCGGCCAGCACCGCGCCATGTTCCGCTACTGCGGCGACATCCAGCGCGCCGGCATGAAACGACACCGGGATCAGCAAGGGCTGCATGGCGACGCTGTGGCTGTCGAGAACCGCTTTCAGCTTTTCATAGGTAATCCGCTCATGGGCGGCGTGCATGTCGACAATCACCAGCCCTTTCGCGTTCTGCGCCAGAATGTAAACCCCGTGCAGTTGCCCCAGAGCGAAGCCCAGCGGCGGCATTTCCTGCTCCGGCTGTTCGGACTGGGGCGCCGCTTCCGGCTTGCCGATTCGGCCGAACATGGTTTCATAGAGGTTGGCGCGCTCCGCCACGCCGAGCGACATTTGTGTCTGGTGCGGCTGAGTGGCATAGGAAGACACTCCCCCGGTGTGAAAGGTGATTGACGGGGGTTTGACGGGCGCCACCTGCCGGGTTCTGATCGGTGCCGACAAGGCCTTGTTCAGGGCGTGAAAGACGAACTGGTGGAGCGCACGGGCATCGCGAAAGCGCACCTCGATTTTGGTCGGGTGCACGTTGACGTCAACCGCTTCCGGTTCGATTTCGAGGAACAGGACAAAAGCCGGGTGGCGGTCGTGGTGCAGGATGTCCTTATATGCCTCGCGGATCGCATGGCTGATCAGCTTGTCGCGCACGAAACGGCCATTGACGTAAAAATACTGGGCATCGCGCCCGCCGCGCGTGAACCCCGGCAGACTTGCCAGCCCCCACAAGCGCAGGTTTCCCGCGCGTTCGTCCAGCACCACGGATGCGGCGGAAAACTCGTCGCCGAGCAGGGTGGCGGCTCTCCGCCCCATCGTCCCAGCCGGCAGATGCCAGACCTTGCGCGCGTTGTGCTGCAAGGAAAAGCCGACTTCCGGATGGCCCAGTGCGATGCGTCGGAACATCTCCTCGCAATGGCCGTATTCGGTCGCTTCGGCCTTGAGGAATTTGCGCCGCGCCGGGGTATTGAAATACAGATCCTGCACCTCCAGCAACGTGCCCGAGTCCAGCGCGGCCGGCTGCAGGCCGCCGATCTCGCCACCGGTCGCCTCTATTTTCCAGGCATGGCGCTCATTCCGCCGCCGGCTGGTTAGCGCCAGACGCGAGACTGCGGCGATGCTGGCCAGCGCCTCGCCACGAAAGCCAAGGCTCTGCACCGACTCCAGATCGGTCAATGAAGTGATCTTGCTGGTGGCATGGCGCGCCAGTGCCAGCGGAAGTTCCTCCGCGACGATGCCGACACCATCGTCGGCAACGCGCAACAGCTTGATTCCGCCCTGCGTCAGGGTTACCGCAATCTCACCCGCCGCCGCGTCCACACTGTTTTCCAGCATTTCCTTCAAGGCCGATGCCGGGCGCTCCACCACCTCGCCGGCGGCGATCTGGTCGATGAGTAAATCTGGCAAGATCCGGATAACAGACATGCGATAACCCGCAACAAATGTAATTCCCGAATTATACGCCTTATGCGTGGGCTGTTGATTCTGCGCTGTGCGAAGCATTCAGGCCTGAATGCAAATAATTGTTGACTATTTTTGTTGGTTATAGTCTAATGCCAACACCAAGACACAGTCTAAAAATAGTCATGCGATCAATGTTGACTATTTACAGTCGCATCAGACAATTTTGCTTCTGGCGCGTCTGAATCTATCGGTAACCCGAATTTTTTGAGGAGGTATCATCATGGAACTACCAGAACGTGATGGCGACGGCTATCTTGCTGACATGAGCGCGTGGACGCCGGAAATTGGCGGCGCAATGGCCGAGGCGGACAACTACAAGCTGGACGAAGTGAAATGGGCTCAAATCATGAAAGCCCGCGAATTCTTCGATGAATTCGGCAGCGTGCCGCCGATTCGGAAATTCGCCAAATATATTGGCGAGGAACAGAATGCCGTGTTCAAACTATGGATGACCGGCCCGATGAAACCGATCACCAAGTACGGCGGTCTGCCCAAACCAACTGGCTGCGTCTGATCTTTTGGTTCGCACCGACGCTCGCCGGTGCACCTCTGTTGCCGCTATTTGATACTGGCCATTTTTGAGCGTGCCAGCGGCGGATTCTTGGCAAAATAGAGCTCGACGCCGCCGAGTATGGCTGCCGCAATTTTGTTCTGGTAGTCCTCATCCTTGAGTTTCAGCTCTTCTTCCGGGTTGGAAATGAATGCAGTTTCCACCAGGATAGACGGGATGTCCGGCGACTTCAGCACGGCGAAACCGGCTTGCTCCACCGACCCCTTATGCAGATAGTTGATGCCGCCAAGCTTGCCAAGCACCGCTTTGCCTAATTTGAGGCTATCGTTGATGGTGGCGGTTTGCGACAGGTCCAGTAAGGTCTGTTTGAGATAAACGTCCTTGACGTCAATATTTACGCCGCCGATCAGGTCGGCATCGTTTTCCTTCTTTGCCAGCCAGCGTGCCGCCGCCGATGTTGCACCGCGTTCCGACAGGGCGAATACCGAAGAGCCACGTGCATCCGGCCTGACGAAAGCGTCGGCATGGATTGAAACGAACAGGTCGGCCTTCATATTGCGGGCCTTGACTACCCGTCCATGCAGGGGAATGAAAAAATCTCCGTCACGGATCAACACGCCGCGCATGTTCGGTTCGGCATCCACCTGGGCTTTCAGGCGGCGTGCAATCGCCAGCGTCACATCCTTTTCATTGGTACCATTCTTGCCGTGTGCACCCGGATCTTCACCGCCGTGTCCTGCATCAATCGCAATGGTGATCAGGCGCATCACATCGGGCTTGCTCACTGCCTTCGCGACCTCGGGCGACTTTTCCTTGCCCGGATTTTCCAAGGTTTTGGCGATGGTCAACCCCAAAGCATTCTCATCCGCCCTCTCCTTGTTGGCACCTTCCGGCGGGCTTCCGGCATCACGTTTATCCAGCAACGCCATCAGTGGATCAACCGGCTGCAGCGGGTAAAGATCGAGCACCAGACGATGTCCATATTCGCCGTAAGGCGGTAACGTGAAGATCTGCGGCTTGACTTCAGCCTTAAGATCCAGCACCACCCGCACCACCCCCGGTTTATTGCGGGCGACGCGCACCAGCTTGATGTAGGGATCATTTGCTGCAACCTTGGCAGCGAGGCCTTCCAGTGCGGCGCCAATATCCACGCCTTCGAGGTCGATCACCAGGCGGTCTGGATCCTTGATGGAAAGGAACTGGTATTTGATTGGCGTTGCGGACTCGAGTGTCACGCGCGTGTAATCGGACGCCGGCCAGACCCGGGCCGAAGTGATACTCACCCCGGCATGCGCGCCTGCCGCTACGATCAGAAGAAATGCAAGGCTTACAACAAATTTAAATCTTTCAAGCATTGACCGCCCTTCTCGCTACCCGCTTCCACTGTCACATCGCGCCCCACCTCCCGGATTTTCAGGGAGATTTTGATATCGGGCAGCGGCAGCAGGCCGCCCGCTTTTTCCGGCCACTCGACCAGGCACACCGAGTTCTCGTTGAAATATTCGCGAAAGCCCGCCTCGTGCCATTCATCAGGATCATTGAAGCGATAAAAATCAAAGTGATATAAGTATAAGCTAGAAACCACATAATGTTCAACCAAAGTATAGGTCGGACTTTTCACTTTTCCCACATAGCCGAGCGCACGCAGTATGGCGCGCACCAATGCGGTCTTGCCGGCGCCAAGGTCGCCGCTGAGGGTGACCATCAGGCCCGGTTTCAGCACCTTGGCCAGTTCCGCGCCAAAGGCCTCGGTGGCGCTCTCATCGGCCAGATGGCGGGTTATTTTCGGCGTCATGCGGTTTTCATCTAAACTATGCACGTGGATACACTCACTGATTACTCCCAACTGGATTTACGGCAACTCGTCGAAAATATCAAGGCCTGGGGGATGGAACTCGGCTTTCAGGCAGTCGGCATCGCCGGCACCGACCTTGGCCAGGCCGAAGCACATCTGCTGGAATGGCTGGAACAGGGCTGCCATGGCGAGATGGATTATATGGCAAACCACGGCGTCAAGCGCAGCCGTCCGCAGGAACTGGCACCCGGCACGCTGCGCGTGATCACGGCGCGAATGTCCTACTTCCCACCTCAGGCGCGAGACAGTGCAGCCGTGCTTGAAGATGGCGACAAGGCCTTTGTCTCGCGCTATGCGCTGGGACGCGATTACCACAAGCTGGTTCGCGCCCGCCTGCAAAAACTGGCGGAAAGGATACAGCACGAAATCGGCCCGTTCCAGTTTCGCGCCTTCACCGACAGCGCGCCGGTGATGGAGGTGGAACTGGCCAGCCGCAGCGGGCTGGGCTGGCGCGGCAAACACTCGCTGCTGCTGTCGCGCGCGGCCGGGTCATGGTTTTTTCTCGGTGAACTCTATACCGATCTGCCGCTGCCGACCGACGATCCCGAAGCCAACCATTGCGGCACCTGCACCGGCTGCATCGACGCCTGCCCCACCGGGGCGATTACTGCGCCTTACCGGGTGGACGCGCGACGCTGCATCTCCTACCTCACCATCGAGTTGAAAGGCAGCATCCCCGTTGACCTCAGACCGCTGATCGGGAACCGTATCTACGGCTGCGACGACTGCCAACTGGCGTGCCCATGGAACAAATTCGGCCAGATCACCCAAGAAACCGATTTTGCCATGCGCCACGGACTGGATAGCGCCCGACTGGCCGAGCTTTTCTTGTGGAACCAGGAAGAATTCGACGCCAGGCTGGCCGGTAGCCCGATCCGTCGCATCGGGCACGAACGCTGGCTGCGCAACATCGCCGTCGGCTTGGGCAACGCCCCACCGGCACCGACGATCACTGCCGCACTAGGATTGCGCCTCGACCATCCGTCCGCGCTGGTGCGCGAACATGTAGCATGGGCGCTGGAAAAGCAGATCAGTCGTCGAGCGTAGTCAGATAAGCCAGAATATCGCGGATTTCTTCAGGCTTGAGGAGATTCAGGGTTTCCTTGGTGCGATCTTCGGCATCCTCGTCATGGATACGCTCACCCTTGATAAACTTGTCGATCTGACGCTTCAGGTAGCTCGTATACTGCCCGGCGAGCATGGGCACGTTGCGCTTACCCATTCCGGTTTGCCCGTGGCAGGCGGAAGCGCACTGTTCTTTGTAAAGCTTGGCCCCCGCCTCTACATCCCCCTCGGAACGAGGAATATTGAGCACTTTATCCACTGCCAGCAGACGAGTCAGCGCATCGTCAGTTTCCTTGAATACTGGCAGTTGAGTTTCAAGCTTAAGGGAAGAAAGATAGGCTGAGATATTGATAATATCCTCGTCCGGCAGTTCCCGCTCCTCCGTGTAAGGAAACATCGGGATGTTGATTCGCTTGCGCTCCTTGAACTTGTGCAACTGCTCCGCCAGATATTCTGCATGCTGACCAGCCAGTCGAGGATACACGCCTTTCTTGCCACCCTGACCAGAATCGCCGTGGCAACCCGCGCACACGCCATTGATCTGGCGCCCGGTTTCCATGTCGGCCTTAATCGCCGGTGGCTTGGCCGCCGGTTTATCGGTAGCAGACGCGCTTGCCGAAATCCCCGCCAGACAAACCAGCAATGCAAACAAACAGTTTCTTGAATTAACCATTACCCGAATACACCCCTTAAAATTTAATTGTCCCACGTCAACTTTTTTCAATTTTACGGCAAAAGCCATAATCCGGCCAAATTCCGGCATCTTGACCGGGGCTACCGGAGCCATCAGAATGACAGCCTGCTTTCGTGGAAAATTTTATACCCCTCCCTATGAATCCCAGCCCAAGCAACCCCATTGGTGTGTTCGACTCCGGCGTAGGAGGACTCACCGTAGTGCGCGCCCTGATGGAACGCCTGCCATTCGAGAATATCGTCTATTTCGGTGATACCGCACGCGTACCCTACGGCGTCAAATCGGTCGAAACCATCGCCCACTACACCACACAGATCGCCGAATTCCTGCTCGCCAAGGAGGTCAAGCTGCTGGTCGTCGCCTGCAACACCATGGCAGCCGTGGCTTCACAGATAGTGAAAGACCTTTCCCCGGTGCCGGTGCTGGACGTGATCGATGCCGGCGCGCTCGGCGCTATCGCCACCTCGACCAAAAAACAGGTAGGCGTCATCGGCACCCCCACCACCATCAACAGCAACGCCTATGCGCGGGCGATCCACCAATACGAGCCGGATGCGCGGATTTTTTCCCAAGCCTGCCCGCTGTTCGTGCCGCTGGTGGAAGAAGGCTGGCTCGACCACCCGGTCACGCGGCTGACCGCTCAGGAATACCTCAAGCCGGTACTGGCCCAGGATATCGACACCCTGGTGCTGGGTTGCACCCACTACCCCCTGCTCAAGCCGCTGTTGCAGGAAGTGGTCGGTAGCGGGGTGCGGCTGGTGGACTCGGCAGAGGCCATGGCGGAGGAAACCGCCGCGCTGCTCGCCGAAATGCACCTGGCCAATCCGCAACGCACGCCGCCACATTACGAATTCTATGTCACCGATGTGCCGCTACGGTTCCAGACTATCGGCGAGCGCTTCCTCGGACGAACGCTGTCGAATGTGCATGTCGTGAAGTGGTAGCGGTCACTCGAACTCCCCCGCCTGAACCATCAAACCGGCATTAATTGTTCAAAAAATGATAAAATAATCAGCTCCTTTTTCATTCCAGAGCCTTTAATTACTGACTTGGCCGAATGAATTCAAAGCCCAATTTATCAAAACATCGGGGACAATCAGAGCCTTGTAACCACTTCCGGTTCCAAGGGGCAAGCTCGAAAACGAAGCTGCCGCTATTTATTGCGTGTTCGTGTCAAACCCGCCACTCATTCTGCCAAGAGGCCGCCGTCGATAATGTCGAGTCGGTTTCAGCCGGCAGCCGGTCTGAGCGCTGCGACGGCGCGGAAAATCCACGTTTATGAGGTATAGCATCGGGCTATGAGGTATGACCTAATACTACCGCGTTATCGAATCTTCATCCCGTCGTTGATCGTCGGCCTGTTCCTGTTGGCGGGGATACTGTTTTTTACCTATAACGCGTCTTTCGTCGTCGATGCCGAAGAAGATGAAGAAAAAACCGGCCAGATACTGTTTTACGCCGAGCACTGGTTCTCGGACCTGCAGGCGCTGGAACTCGCGCAAAACAGATACCTGAACAGCGGGGAGCAAGAATATCTGGTGCCTTCCGAAAACGGCATCAACCGCGAGCGCGTAGTGCGACAACTGGAAGATATCAAAGCATCGATCTCGAAACGCTTTCCCGAACTACTGCCGAAAGTAGTTCACTTGGCAAGCCTCCAGCAGAACCATTTCAGCAAAATAGACCATGCCATCGCGGCACGGCGCAAGGGCAAGCCGGTTTCCGCTTCCGAGCAGGACATGAGATTCCTCGAACTGATGCGGGTCGCCTTGAATAGCGTGACCGACCCGGTGCACGAGGAACGAGACAGGATCAATGCCCAAGTCTCCGATAGCGTCGTCCGCGGCAGCATCAGCTTTTCCCTGGTGACGCTGGTGATGATCGCCATTCTGATCATCGGCTACCGTATCACCCGGCGCACGCTCAGAGCGGACGAAGAGAGCCACAGGAAATTGCAGGGCATCCTCGAAACCGCGCTCGATGCCGTAGTAATGATGAATTCCAAAGGCATCATCACCGACTGGAACGGCAATGCGGAGAAGACCTTCGGCTGGTCGCGCGCGGAAGCCGTCGGCCGGATGTTGCACGAAACCATCATTCCGCCCCGGCACCGCGACGGACATGTCAGCGGGCTGACACGTTTCCTTGCCGGCGGCGAAGGACGCATGCTGAATTCGCGCGTCGAAACAACGGCCCTGCACCGCGACGGCCATGAGTTTTTGGTCGAACTGGCAATCACCCCGATCAAGACCGGGGACAAGTACGAATTCAGCGCATTCATCCGCGACATCACCGAGCGCAAACAGACAGAGAAGGCCATGCTCAGGGAGAGCGAGAAGAACCGGATGCTGTTGCAGGCGTCGAGCGACGGCATCCATATCATGGATACGGACGGCAACGTGATCCAGGTGAGCGACTCGTTCTGTCGAATGCTCGGCTATTCGCAGCAAGAGATGCAATCGATGAACGTAACGCAGTGGGACGCGCGGCTGCCCAAGCCGGAACTGCAGGAAAGCGTCGCGCGCCTGAGGAATTCCAGCACCGTGCTGGAAACGCAGCACCGCCACCGCGACGGCCATCTCATCGACATGGAGATCAGCGCCACGGGCGTCGAGATCGACGGCAGGCGGATGGTGTACGCCGCGGCACGGGATATCACCGAACGCAAGCGCATGGACGACGCTCTGCGCAGGTCAGAAGCGAAGCTTGCCGCCATTTTCGATCTCGCCCCCGACCCCACCTTCATTTCCCGGCTGGCGGACGGAGTCCTGCTGTCCATAAGCAGAAGTTTCGCGGCGTATACCGGCTACACCGCCGAGGAAGCGGTCGGACGCTCGATTCTCACCAGAGACCTCTCGCTATGCCACAACAGCGAAAACCGGAAACGCTGGGAAAGCCAGCTTAGGGAACATGGCGAGGTCATCGACTACGAGACGGTCTTCCGCCTCAAGGACGGCACCGAGCGAGACGTTTCGATATCGGGCAGAGTTGTAGACATCGGCAAGGAACCCTGCGTCATCACCATCGTTCACGACATCACGGAGCGGAAAAGGCACGAGGAGCACCTGGAGCAGATCGCCCACTACGACTCGCTGACGCATCTGCCCAATCGACGCTTGCTTTCTGACCGGCTACAGCAGAGCATCGCCCAGAACCAGCGTACCGAAACGATGCTGGCCGTGTGCTATCTCGACCTCGACGGCTTCAAGCAGGTCAACGACACCCTGGGCCACGAAGCGGGGGACAGGCTGCTGGTCGAGGTCGCGGAACGCCTCAAGTCGACTGTTCGCGGCGGGGATACCGTGGCGCGGCTTGGCGGGGACGAGTTCGTCCTACTGCTTTCGGGACTCGCCGACGACGAAGAATGTCAGAGCATACTCAACCGGACGCTAAAGATGATCGCCGCGCCATATTCGCTCCAGAACACTTTGCAACGGGGCATCTCCGCAAGCATTGGCGTCGCCATCTTCCCGCGCGACAGCCTGGAACCGGATACCCTGCTGGGCTTTGCCGACCATGCCATGTATGCCGCCAAGCAGGCGGGCAAAAACCGCTTCCAGTTATTGGATTCGCGCATCGAGCGACGCATCAAGGCGCGCCACGACACGCTGCGGCGGATCAAGAGCGCACTCGACAACGGCCAGTTCCGCCTGTTCTATCAGCCCAAGGTGGACTGCCGGCGCGGGCGGGTCCTCGGCGTCGAGGCGCTGATCCGTTGGGACAACCCGCTGCTGGGGCTGCTGACTCCTGCCGAGTTCCTACCTCTCATCGAGATGGACGAGATGGCGCCGATTGTCGGCAAATGGGTGGTTCACGAAGCGCTGCGGCAAGTGGCCGCCTGGCACAGGAACGGCATCGACCTGCATATCAGCGTGAATGCCTTCATCCAGCAGCTGCAGGAACCGGATTTTGCCGGCCAGCTTGGTACCCTCCTGGCCGAGTATCCCGAAGTGGCACATGAGCGTCTGACGATCGAAATCGTCGAGTCGTCTGCACTAAAAGAGCTGGATACGCTGCGCCGGGTGATCGGCGCGTGCCAGTCGCTCGGTGTGCGCTTCGCCATCGACGATTTCGGCACCGGCTATTCGTCTCTACACTATTTACGTCACGTTCCCGCGCAGGAGATCAAGATCGACAAAACCTTCGTCGGTGGCATGCTCACCGATGCGGAAAATCTCGCCGTCGTGCAGGGAGTCATCGGGCTCGGCGCGGCTTTCCAGCGCTCAGTCGTCGCCGAAGGCGTCGAGACGCCCGAGCAGATAGTGCGGCTGCTGGAACTCGGCTGCGACGTAATGCAGGGCTATGCCCTGGCGCCGCCGATGGAGGCCGCCGATGTTCCCGCCTGGGTGCGCGACTTCCGGCCTAGCCCCACCTGGTCGAAAAAAAAGGGGGCCGCATGAAGCGGCGCAAATATTGGAGCAACCGCCGGGAGCACTCTCATGCACGCCGATAACCCGATTGAATGGAACGATTCACTGCAGACCGGCGTTGCCGTGATCGACGACCAGCACAAGGTGCTCGTCAGCCTTCTCAACGACGCCAACACCAAGCTGGCCGGCGAGCACGGTAGCCGCCTCCTCGAGCAGATCACGCGCGACCTCCTGGCCTACGCCATCTATCATTTCGAAACCGAGGAGGAGCTGATCAAGCGCTACGCCTATGACGCCGAAGCAAGTGCGGAGGCGGAAGAGCACCTGCTGCAGCATCGCAATTTTTCGAAGCGGATCGTGACACTGCGCGGTGACTTGCTCAACGGCAAGCGGATATCGCGCGAGGTGCTGCTCCCCTTCCTCCACAACTGGCTGGTAGACCACATCCTCCATACCGACAAGCTCCTGGCGCAGTTCATCCTTGCCAAGGATGCAGCCCGGAATAGCTAATGAACCCGGCCAACCCGCAACGCATGCCGTTGCGGTTCCAGGCCATCGGCGAACGCTGTCGAATGTACATGTCGTGAAGTGGTAGCGGTCACTCGAATTCGTACCCCTCTTTGAAAAGCTTCAGGCACGCACCCACCGCTGCGGCGTCGTAAAGCTTGCCGCGGTTCTTCCTGATTTCCGCCAGCGCCTTCCTCACCCCCAGCCCCGGCCGGTAAGGGCGATATGAGGCCATTGATTCAACCACGTCGGCAACACACACGATCCGCGCGCCGAGCATGATCTCGTCGCCCTTCAGCCCGCGCGGATAGCCGCTGCCGTCGAGATGCTCATGGTGCTGGTACACCATCTGCGCCACCGGCCAGGGAAATTCGACGTTCTTCAGAATCTCGTAGCCGGCCTGGGCATGCACCTTGATCAGGGCGTACTCGATCTCCCCCAGCTTGCCGGGAAAGCTCAGTATCTCGGCGGGGATATGGATCTTGCCGATATCGTGGATGGTGGCCGTAAGATAGATGCCGTGAATTTCCTCCGATGGCAGGTGCATTTCCTCGGCGATGCGCCGGGCGAGCGCGGCGACGCGGCGCTGGTGGCCGGCGGTATACGGGTCGCGCATCTCGATGGTGGCCGCAATCGCCTGGACGGTCTCCTCCAGGCTCTTCCCCAGTTTGAGCAAGTTGCGTTTGCGCTCTTCCTCGATCCGCTCGCGCTCGGTGATATCCTGAGCGGCGCCGTCCCACACCACGCTGCCGTCCTCCTGCATGACCGGCATGGCGTTGAGCAGGATATGCCTGCACTCTCCCGCCCGCCCGATCCAGCGGAACGCCTGGTTGAGGCGCATGCCGCCCGCCTCGCACCGGGCCAGCGCCGTTTCGTAGGCTTCCCGATCCTCGGCATGGAACGCGCCGCCAAACACCGTTGCATCGGCCAGCAGTTCGTCAGGCGGCAGCCCCAGCACCTCGCGGGACCCCTTGCTGACATAGGTGAAACGGGCCTTGCCGCCGGGGTAGCGCAACATCTGGTAGAGCATTTCCGGAACGTTGTCCGCCATGCTGAGGAAGCGGCGCTCCGAGGCGATGCGGGCCAGTGTGGTATCGAACAGCCCCGCCACGGCGAGATAGACGTTGAGCAGATTCCTCGGCAGCGACTCCGCGCTACGGTGCCCAACCAGCATCACGGTCGCCGTGCGACGACCCTCGGCCAGCGGCAGGAAGGCAATCGAACAGGGCTGCGGCAACTTCAGCGTTTCACTCGCCAGAAAACCGCTTTCCAGCACTTGGTCGATGATTTCCTCCGCCGTTCCTGCCAAGCCGGGGCATAAAGACTCGTCGGCCGCGCTGCAGGAATGAATGACGATTCTGCCGTCCGGGCGCCGTCCGGCAAAGGCGACGAGATCCGCACCGAAGAAACGGGTAATCACCTTCCCCAGTTCCGTCCAGATATCCCGGTCGCTGGTCAGGCCCGCAACGTATTGCGCCGTCCTGATCACGGCGTCGAAGTATTCCTTTTGCCCGGCAAACGGTTTGCCCATCACCCCTCCCGCATCGGCTGAAGGTAAAGGTTTTCAAAAAACGCATCCTCGAAACCGGGATACCTGGCCAAATTAAGCAACTGGGCGCAACCGCGCAGCCGTTCCAGCCGCTGTGCCGCCAGCGACGACAGCATGACGTCGCAGCAGCCGGCCAGCGCAGTATTGCCGGCAAGCTCCACCACTGCCTGCGGCAATACCGGCAGCAGCCCGATTGCCTGGGCGCTGCCGACATCGAGATAGCGCCCGAACGCCCCGCCGACGCACACCCGCCGCAACTGCCCGACGCTCACCCCGGCGCTGTCGCATAATGCCCGGACACCGGCTCCAATGGCGGCCTTGGCACGCTGCAGCATATCCACATCGCCCTTGGTCAGGGTCATCACCGCTTCACCCGCATTGAAAGTGAAGCCGGCCTCGCCGCCGGCAAACTTGCCGGCCGGGGTCAACCGTCCGGTTTCGAGCAGGCGCGCGATCAGGTCCACCAACCCGGAACCGCACAACCCCTTGGCGCGGTCGTCGCCGATGATCCGACAGACCACGCCGCCATCCTCGCCCAGCGTCACCCGGAACACCGCGCCGCTTTCCGCCGGCGCCCCGCATCCTATGCCGCTGCTTTCGAAAGCCGGCCCGCCCGCAGCCGAGGTCACCCACAATGCTTCGCCGCTCCACAGCGCGATCTCGGAATTGGTACCGAAATCGATGAACAACGCCGGCGCCTCCTCTTCGACGAGGCGCGTCGCCACCAGGCCGGCCAGCAAGTCGGAGCCGACAAACCCCGCCAGCGGGGCGACCACCTCGACCGCTGCCACCGGGTTGACTCCCCAGTCGTCCGTCCAGTCCGAGGTTTTCAGCGGCAGGCAGTCCACCGGCCGAGTCCAGTAGTCCGGCTGCAACAGCAGCCCGGAATTGCGCCCCGAAAGCAGGGCCAGCATCGCCGTGTTGCCTACCAGCGTGACGTAGACGATGCGACGCAGGTCGAAACCCTCGCGCGTGGCGATATCGAGCAGCCCCTCTCCGATCGCCGCCACCACCAGCCGGCTCATCTCCCGTGCCGCGTCAGGGGACTCGACCGCCGCCGCGAGGCGGGTCACCACGTCTGCGCCAAAATTGGCTTGCGGGTTGCGTCCCATCCGATCCGCCAGCCAGCGGCCATTGGTCAGGTCGAACAGCGACAGGCACAGGTGGGTCGTGCCCAGATCCACCGCCACGCCGCACGGATGCTTGATTCCCGGCGGCAACAGCCGCCCTTCCCGCTGCTGATCGCGGACATTGTGCAGCAACGCCGCATCCGGGGTGGACTTCCAGTTCGACGGCGGCGCGGGGTTGAGGATTTCGATGTGCAAATCGTGCCGCGGGCTGATCTGGCAGGCCAGCCTCACGCCTTGGGAGAGCAGTTCAGGCGGCAGGTGCAGGCGCTCGTTCTGCGTCGGCACGCCGGATTCTCCCCCGGTCACGCGCACACGGCACAGGCCGCATGCGCCCAAGCCGCGGCAGCCGGAACGCACGCGGAAATCGGTCGCATCCAGGATGTCGCGGACGGAGGAACCAGGCTCGAAAGAGATACGATGAGTCTCGCCGTCGATACCGAGAATCAGCTCCGGCATGCTTTACCCTCCCCGGCATGCTGCAACCATGGCAGCGATGTTTTCCGGTTTCGCCTCGGGCGGAATTTCGCAACCGGATGAAAGCAGGAAGCCGCCACGCCCGGCAAACGCCGTCACCAGAAGAGAGGCGGCGGCGCCGATCTCCTCCGGCGCGGCGTCGACGAAGGACAGCGACTTAATGTTGCCGTCCAGGCAAGTGTGCGGCAACAGTTGCTGTGCGCTGTCCGGCGCAACGTAATAATCGAAGTTTGCGATATCCACCCCGGCCTCCGGGTAATAGGGCAGGATGGCTTCCGTAGGCCCGGCGATATTGAGCCAGTTGGCCAACGCGCCGGCCTGCCTGAATGCGACAAAAACCCGTTTAAGCCGCGGCAGCAGCAGCTCGCGGAAAAACTGCGGCGGCACCACCGCCGGCGAGGCGGCAGGGTCGAAAATGATCGGCAAATGCGCCCCAGCCGCAATCTGGGCGGTTCCATAGCGGATGGCAAGTTCGGCGGCAAAATCGAGGATTTTCTCGAACCGCCCCGGATCGTCCGCCGCCAGATAAAGCGCGGTTTCGATGCCGAGCAACTGGGTTGTCAAGGTCATCGGGCCAGCCAGGCAACCGGCCACCAGAGCCGTATCGCCCATCTCGCGGCGCAGTATCCCCGCCGCCCGCAACAGCTCCGGCATGCGCCCGGCGCGAGCCGGGTCGGGTACGATCAGTGCCGACAAATCGCAGCCAGGCGTCAGCACGTATGAAGCCACATCCGGGTATTGGTTTTCGCGGTACAGCAGGATTGAGCCAACCGCCTCGGTTTCAACGGATAAATCCATGAAGGCGAACACGACATCGTGGCCGTAGTGCTTCAGCGCCTCGATCTGGCAACGGGCGAGCAGCCCGCCGTCGCGGAGATAATCCACCAGCGCCACACCGGCCAGCGTGGCGGCGTGGCCGAACAGTTGAGGCACAGCCGGCGTGCGGTCAACCGCATCAAGAACAATCGCGGCCTTAATCCTCTCCAGGCTGTTCATATCTCCCCCCGCACCAAACGGTCCAGATAGTGCGCCCCGTCGAAAGCCGTTTCCGCAACGTAATCCACGTTCAGCGCTTCGGCCGATGACTGCTTCAGCGCCGCGCCGCCCGCCACCACCTTGATGCCGCCCAAGCCCCGTTCTGCCAGAGCGGGCTTGACCTTGCGCACCTGCGCGATCACCGGCGTAATCAGTCCGCTCACCAGCACGGCATCGGCCTGCTCGCGCTGAACCGCGTTCACCAGGTTTTCCACCGGACAGTCCTTGCCCAGATCCACCACCCGGTAACCCTTGCCGATCAGCACCATCCTGGTGATGTTCTTGCCCAAGTCGTGGACATCGCCCTCCAGCGTGGCGATGACGAAAGTAGCCCGTCCCTGCTCCAGCGGCACTCCCTCCGGATAAAGCTCGTTCGCCACCGCCGACACCGCGCGCCCGACCAACATGATTTCCAGCAGGTTGAAGCTTTCCACGGTGCACTTGTCGTCGAGCCGGCTCATCGCCGCTTCCATCCCCTCCGTCACAATCCGCTCCGGTGCCACGCCCGCAGCGCGCAAGCGCTTCGCCTCGGCCAAGGCGCCTGTATGATCCCCTTGCAACAGGGTATCCACCAGCTTGTTCATTTCAGGATCGATCATCGCAATCGCATCAAGGCAATCTGAATATTTTCATTGTAACGCCTGGAGCGGCGGCTAATGAAAAAAATGGGGAACGGTGGGGCGCTATCCGACGTGGATGCGGTGAAATGGCGGGGTAGCGGGTTGAACATAGCCACATCATTCTGCCCCTTCCCATCATTCCCGCAAAGACCCCCGAGGCACAAGAGCGAAAATTCAGTAACACACGGATTCCGGGTAGCGCAGTCTGAGCGCTGTTACCCGAAATGACATAGCCGGGTTAATAAACAACGTTGAGGCTGCAGACTTCTCCCAGCATGAATCCGGTTCCTAATCCTGCTCGGGGCGCCACGCCACTATCCGATTGCGCCCGTTCTGCTTGGCTTGGTAAAGGGCTTTGTCACAACGAGCAATAACTTCCTCCACCAAAGCGGAGTCATCCAATAACGATATGCCGAAGGACGCCGTGACCCGCGCCTCAGCGCCGCTGTCTAGCGTGATTGGCATCGCTTCCAGGCCGTTTTTCACTCTTTCCAGGATTTTTTTCGCCTGTTTTAAACTGGTAGCCGGCAAGCAGATCAGGAACTCCTCCCCGCCGTATCGGTAAATCAGGTCGTAATTGCGCAACCAGCCGACGACGAAAGAAACTGCGGCCTGCAGCACATGATCGCCGGCCTGGTGGCCGTAGGTATCGTTGATTTCCTTGAAATGGTCAAAATCCATCATACCGATAACGCAATGACTGTCGGGAGTGCGCCGTACCCGCTGCTGCTCCTGTTGCAGCCTGGAAATCATGCCTTTCCGGCTACTCACGCCGGTAAGCGGATCAATGGCGCTGAGAATATCTCTTACTTCCTGATGCAACCGCCACATCTGCCATTCAAGCAGGTGTGATTGCTCCATGAAAGCATCGAAAACGCTTTGTTCAATTGGCGAGGCACCTTGAGGCTGCCCCAATAGAATCGATGCGTAAGTGCGCACCGCCTGAAGGTGTTTGGCTATACCTGAATAAGCCGGAAGCCCATTTAGAAAACGGGTCGTGCTGTCGCCGGTATACCATTTTTCAAAATCCTGCCAGCCACAATGAATATCTTCCGGAAAAGTAGCCAAGCTGCGCGGGCCACAGGCGATCTGTGACAGCAATGCCTTCGCCCACCCGTTATAGTGGTGCTTAGCCTGCTCGAGCTGGGCTATAATGTCGCTTATTTCGGCAGATGTCAGACGGGAAAGTGGCACAGCAACTACCTGTCTTTAATGGTTAAATTTGGTTGCCGGAAAACAGTTCATTGATGGGCGCCATATGCCCTGAGCTTTTTCTTCATCGCGCTATTAAGCAGCGCTTCCCAACCGTGCAGACAGCGCTTTCACGAATCACAACCCATGCTGTTAACACGATCACATTGCCCGATCCATTCATGTTATTCCCCCAAAACCGTCTTGGAATAATATGGCCGGGATCATACCGACCCGCAGTCGAAAATTGCCGTTTCAAGGAGACAAGCCCGGCATGCAGGTTTATTTACATAACGTCTCGACACGACTGAAACCAGTGCCATACTCGGCGGTCATAATCGAATTATGATACTTGTGGTTACTAATAATAGCAACCATCAGTTACTTATTTGTGCGCATGTTTCCAGAAAATGGAAACCATGAACGAAAAACAAGCATTCAGCGAACGGCTGCTACAAGCAATGCGCCAGGCTAAAATTCAGGTAAGGAGCCCGACCCGGCTAACCCTGGAATTCAATCTGCGTTACACCGGCAAACCCGTTACGACACAAGCCGTAAGAAAATGGCTATTGGGCGGGGCAATTCCGTCCCAGGACAAGATTTTCACCTTGTCCAAATGGCTGAACGTTTCCACAGAATGGTTACGTTTTGGGGAAACCGCCGACACAAACGGAGGGGTGAAGAATAGAATTCACGTTGATCAGGACAGACAAACCTATCTCGTAGGCGATACTGAATTGTTCTCTAACATCGATAAGTTAAATGACGCACACAAAAAAATCATTCGGGAAATGGTGCTAACCTTATTACGGCTGGAGCAAACAGAGAAATGACACCCCGCGCCGTATGTGGGATCACCATAAAGCCAGCCAATCTTCAATAATGGGCGTGGTTCTCGTCTTCGCCATCGACATCCAGCGCCCATAGCTGGTGGGCATCAAGCATCAGCCGGTAATGTGTTTCGGCCGCCTCCAGTTGAGCTATCTCAGCCGAAAGCGTTGATTCCAGCGCTTGCCTACGCGCCGTCAGCACTTCCGGCAGTCCCATCTCGCCCAGCGCATAGGCGCGCGCCATCAATTCGGCATTGCCGCTCATCATGCCGGCCGCGCTCCGGGCGCTTTGCCAGCCGCCATAGGCTGCCTGGGCTGCGGCATAGCTGTTGACCGCTTCGGCGGTAACCCTGCGCAACACGGCAGCCTCGCGTTGCGCCGCCATTTCCGCCAGCGCCCTGTTTTCATCCGCACGAGCCGAGCGCGCGCCGCCGGGAAAAGGAATGGACAATTGCAGGCCGATGATGCGTTCTGCACTGTCGCGCTCGCCCGCGAAACGCAGCCCGACCGAGGGATCTGGAATCTTGTCGGCGGACGAACGCTCCGAGTGCAGGCGTCCGAGCGCGGAATCGTTGCGTGCCACGCTCAACTCGTGGTTATGCTTGAGGATCTCCTCTTTCCAGTAGTCCAGTCCTTGCAGCAGCGGCGCCGGAGCGGAAAGGGTTACCGCCTTCGGCAAGACGATATCCGGAAAGCGCTGGCCGAGATCGTTGGCAGCCACCTGCTCGCGCAGCCGCGCCTGGTGTAGCATGCTCTGTGCCTGCGCCACTGCGGCCTCGGCCAAATCGCTTTCGAGCCGCGGCGCATCGCCGGCACGCACCCGTTTGGCGACGATTTGTGCCTGCTGCTTCAGCAGATCGACCTGATCGGACCATTGCTGCGCCTGGGCACGTTCACGGTTCCAGACAAACCAGGATTTCAGCAGGCTGCGCCCCGCCTCGTGCAGCGCATCTCCGTACAGCGTATGCGAACGCGTTATCTCGGCCTCGCCCAGCTTGCCATCAAGCGCGGCCTTGCCGGGCAGGCGAATCGCCCGCTCCAGCCCGACATCCCATTCACGATAACGCTCCGATGGATTGATGCTGCGCCGCTGCCCCATCACCCGCAAATTGAATTCATGGTCGCCAGCCTGCAAGCGTCGGCTAACAGCCTCTCCAGCTTTAATGCCCGACTGCGCGGCCAGCACATCCGGGCTGTTTCTGATCGCCGCCACGACTGCCGCCGTCGGCGGCAGATCGGGGTAGGGCACAACGGTTTCGACCGCGGCAGCGGGCTGCACCAATGGCGTTGTAATCAGTGCCATTACCACAAATTTTTTCACCTCCAAGGATGCGAAGGCACGCAAGGTAAATCCAAACCTTTCCTTTGCATACCTTCGCGCCCTTAACGGTATAAAGCTTTTCATGCGAACCTCCCGAATTCATTGATCGGCGCAATCCAGTAGGCGATCTCCCGGCTCGGCAGGGATTCCCTGAAATGCGCGATCAGGGTTTGCGCATCATCGCGAGCCATCACCACTTCCATCTTCACCCGCCGCGCCCGCCCCCGTACCTGCTCATTGACGCTGTGGTAGACGGTTGCCTGCCCGTGCCCCTCCACTTCGTAAGTGGTAAAACCGCTTGCCAGCTCGGGGTGTCCGAGCAGATGATCGATCATGTTTTCTTCCAGCCCCTTGGGGAAGACAATGGTCAAACAGCAATCAAGTTGTTTCATTTTTTTACCTCTTCTTCTGTGCCGTTTTTGGCGTCGACGACCCCGAACCGCAGATACAGCAACGGCAGAATGATCAGCGTCAGCAGCGTGGAACTGATCAATCCGCCGATCACCACGATCGCCAAGGGTTTTTGAATTTCAGAGCCGGGGCCGTTGGCAAACAGCAGCGGAATCAGGCCGAAAGCAGTGATACTGGCGGTCATCATCACTGGCCGCAGGCGCCGTTTGGCACCCTCTACCACCACTTCGGCCAGCGCCATGCCCTGTGCCCTCAACTGGTTGAAATAGCTCACCATCACCACGCCATTCAGCACCGCGATGCCAAGCAGGGCGATGAAGCCGACCGACGCCGGCACCGACAGGTATTCGCCCGACAGCCACAGTGCCCACACTCCGCCCACCAGGGCAAAGGGGATGTTGGCAAACACCAGCCACGCCTGGCGCATCGAGCCGAAGGTGGCGAACAGCAGCAGATGGATCAGGCCGAGCGCGATCGGTACCACGATGGCAAGCCGCGCCGCGGCACGCTGCTGGTTCTCGAACTGGCCGCCCCAGGTGAGGGAATAACCGGCAGGCAAAGGCGATTGTTTTGCCACCGCCTGTTTCGCCTCTTCGACGAAGCCGACCAGATCGCGTCCCCGCACATTGGTTTGCACCACGGCATAGCGCTGCGAATTTTCACGGTCGATCTTGACCGGCCCATCGACCCGCTTCAGTTTTGCCACTGCTGCCAGCGGTACGCTCTGACCGGAAGGCAGCACCAGGCGCAGATCGGCAAACAGTGCCGGGGCATCGCGCACGGCATCGCTGCCGCGCAGCAGCACCGGAGTGCGCCGCACGCCTTCCAGAACCACGCCCAGAACCTTGCCTTCGAGCTGGGAACGCAGGCGATCGCCGACCTCGTCGACCGACAGACCCATGCGCCCGGCGGCAAGGCGGTCGATATCGATTTTCAGATACTGTACCCCCTCGTTCATCACCCGGTAGACGTCCTCGCTGCCCTTGATGCCCTTGAGTACGGCCTCGATCTTTTCCGCCTGCTGGTTGAGGGTGGCGAGGTCGGGCCCGAAAATCTTCACCGCCACGTCGCCGCGCACACCGATGACCATCTCCGAAACGCGCATGTCGATTGGCTGGGTAAAGCTGTGGGATACACCCGGAAAATCCTTCAACACCTCGCGCAACTGGTCGGTGAGCCATTCCTTGTCCGGCTTGCGCCATTGGTCGCGCGGCTTGAGCACCAGAAAGGTATCGGTCTGATTGAAGCCCATCGGGTCAAGACCGAGCTCGTCCGCCCCGACCCGCGCAACGATGCCCTTCACCTCCGGCACTTTTTCCATGATCGCGCGCTGGATTTTCAGGTCGAGTTCGAGGCTTTGCTGAAGATTGATCGAAGGCAGCTTTTCGATGCCGATAATGATGTCGCCCTCGTCCATCACCGGCATGAAGGTCTTGCCGATCAGGGGATATACCGCCGCCGTCAGCGCCAGCGAAGCAAACGCGCCGACCGCAACGATTTTCCCATGCTTGAGCGCCCAGCCCAGCGCAGGCATGTAGGCCGCAGTCAGCTTGCGCACCAGCCAGGGGTCTTCATGGCCGCTTTGTTTCAATAGATATGAGGACAGCACCGGAATCGAGGTGAGCGCCAGAATCAGCGATCCGGCCAGCGCAAACACGATGGTCAGCGCCACCGGGATGAACAGCTTGCCTTCCAGCCCCTGCAAGGTCATCAGCGGCAGAAACACCACGATGATGATCACCACGCCCATGGTCACCGGCATCACTACCTCCTTGACCGCCCGGTAAATCACATGCAGGCGCGGAATGTTTTTCTCGCCGGGATCGTGGGCAAGGTGGGATACGATGTTCTCCACCACCACCACCGCCGCATCCACCAGCATGCCCAGGGCGATGGCCAGCCCGCCCAGGCTCATCAGGTTGGCCGACATGCCGAACTGGCGCATCAGGATGAAAGTGAACAATGCAGCCAGCGGCAGCGTTACCGCCACCACAATGGCGGCACGCAGGTTGCCGAGGAACAGCAGGAGCAGGATCACCACCAGCACGATCGCCTCCATCAACGCCTTGGCCACCGTGCCGACAGCCCGTTCCACCAGGTTGCCGCGATCGTAGAAAATTTTGGTCGTGACGCCGGGGGGGAGCGAGGGCGCGATCTCTTTCAGCCGCGCCTTGACGCCAGCCACCACCGTGCTGGCGTTGGCGCCGCGCAAGCCCAACACCAGCCCTTCCACCGCCTCGCCCTTGCCGTCCTTGGTAACGGCGCCGTAGCGGCTCAGATTGCCGATGCGCACCGTCGCCACGTCGCCCACCCGCACTACCTGGCCATCGCGGCTGGAAATCGTGATGGCGCGCAGGTCATCGAGCGTTTTGATCGCCCCTTCGCTGCGCACCAGCAGCACTTCCTCGCCGTCATTCAAGCGCCCCGCGCCATCGTTGCGATTGTTGGTTTCAAGGGCTTTCTGCAACTGCTCGATCGAAATGCCGCGCGCCTGAAGGGCTGCGCTATCCGGCATCACTTCGAAGCTGCGCACCATTCCGCCCAGCGTGTTGACGTCCGCCACCCCCGGCAGGGTGCGCAACGCCGGGCGGATCACCCAGTCGAGCAGGGAGCGCCGCTCCATCTGCGTAAGGTCGCCGCCTTCGATGGTGAACATCAGCATTTCGCCGAGCGGCGTGGTGATCGGCGCGAGGCCGCCGCTGATGCCGGACGGCAGATCCTTCATCACGCCACCCAGACGCTCCGCCACCTGGCTGCGCGCCCAGTAGATATCCGTGCCGTCTTCAAAATCTATGGTGATATCAGTGACCGCATACTTCGATACCGAGCGCAGTATTTTCTTGTTCGGAATGCCCAGCAGTTCAACCTCGATCGGCGCCACGATGCGCGTCTCGACCTCTTCCGGCGTCATGCCGGGCGCCTTGAGAATGATCTTGACCTGAGTCGATGCGACATCGGGGAACGCATCTATCGGCAACTGGTTGAAAGCCACCGCGCCAGCGCCGACCAGCATCAGGGTGGTCAGGGCGACCACCAGCCGCTGGGTCAGGGAAAATTCGATAATTCTGGAAAGCATTTATTCGCCCCCCGCCGACAAACCTTGCAGCATGGCTTTCAGCGAGGAGGTGCCGCGCACCGCGATGCGCTCGTCGCCCTTGAAATCTCCGCTCACCACGCTGCTGTCGGCGGCCTCGCCGGAAAGCTTGACGGGCTGGAGACGGAACCCGGCTGCGGTCTGGACGAACACATAGGGCTGGTCGCGCAAACGCACCAGTGCGGAATTTGGCAGATGCCAGTGTTTGTCGCTGCCATTGACGGCCAGCACCGCTTCGACGAACTGGCCTGGGCGCAGGTTTTCTACACCCAGGCGAATCTCGGCGCGCACTATTATGGTCTGGCTGCCCTCCTCGACGCCACGTCCAATTTGCGTCACTTTTCCGCTGGCCGTGTAGGCCGGCACGCCGACCGCGGCGCCTGGCTGCAGGCCAACAACCTGTGCAATCGGCGCCTGGATCTCCAGCCACAACGGTACAAGCTGCGCCAGCTTGCACAACGGCGTGGCCGCCTCGACACGCTGACCGGAAACAGCCATAGACTCCAGCACCACGCCGCTTACCGGCGCGTTGACCTCGATAACAGAGGACATCGCATGGCTTCTTTCCAACCGCTGCAACGCGGCATCGCCAAAGCCCGCCAAACGGAGAGCCTGGCGGCGCTCAGACAGCGCTGCCCCGGCCTCGGCATAACGGCCCTTGGCGGCAAAGTAGCGGCTTTCGGCGATAATCCCTTCCCTGAAAAGTTGTTCGTCGCGATTCATGCTTTCCTGCGCCAGATGCGACTGGGTTGCCGCCTGCAGGAAACCGCGCTGGATTTCCACCAGGCCAGGGCTTTGCAGCCGGGCCAGCACCTGCCCCTTCTTCACTGCCTGGCCGGGCGCCACCGCCACAGATTCGACCAATCCGGCAAGCGGTGCGCTGATGATGTGCAGTTGGTGATTGGGGACCACCACACGAGCCGGCAAACCCTTGCCGGACTCGGCAGCGGAACTGGAAAGCGCCGCCGTAACCACGCCCATTGCCTTGGCCTGGACGGCAGACAGTTTGATTTCATTATTGGCGAAAAGGGGTGCGGCAGCACAAAGACCACAAAGCAGCAAAACCACACGGCAGGCACGCAGCACTGACGCTTTCAACATATCCATCTCCTTGCAAAACTCGGCACCAGCCGCATCCCGAGCAGGAGCGGCAAACAGATTCTGAACCGGTTAACTTAAGAACAGCTTAAGAAGCTATGAGCGGCGCTTTGGATGACGGCGATCCGGAAAAAAAGGAACTTTCTGGAAGCATAGACCAAAGAGCGGAAAGCAGAAAAACCCGTGCCGGTGGCGGCATAAACCAGCGGCAAGCGTGCGGCGACGCCAAAACAAAACCATTACTCGCCGGGTCGCGCTTGAACTCGCTGGCGGTGCCGACCACGGGGAAGTCACTCGAGTCTGCCGTGAACGTCTGGAAATGCGCGGAATGATTTAAAACCGGCGCTACGGCATGGACATGCGCATGAGATGAAACATGCAGACCGCCAGCACCAGGATCAGGTAGAAAATTTTGAGCTTGTTTTTTTACGGGTGCATTCTAATTCCGGGACCATGCCAGCGGCAATTTTTCAATGCTGGCAAAGCGTGGCAAAGCAAGTTAGGATGCGGTTCGGCGTGCGGCATCACACAATCTGCGGCATATGCCACACATGCCACGCCAAGGCGCATTGATTTAATTGAATCTATTTCTGGCACATCGTTTGCATGAGTCTTGAGACAAAACAACATGGATTTACCAGCCGCGCCGGGAAAACGGCAAACCATCGCGCTTATTGCAGTGCTGCCTGTATTTGAAACACCGGGCAATTGAAGAAATTAACCATGAAAAAAATCTCTATCGGAATCATAGCGGCGCTCGCCCTGCTGCTGTTCTGGGCTCTGGTCATGCGGCAGCCTGCCAATGAAAACGACCAGCCCGGCCCGGCTAAAACCGGGGGCGGCGATTTCACCCTGCAATCAGCCAACGGCCCTGTGGCGCTGCACTCCCTCAAGGGCAAGGTGGTGCTGCTGTATTTCGGCTATACTTTTTGCCCGGACATCTGCCCGACTTCGCTGGGTTTCACCTCCCAGGCCCTGGCTTCCCTCAACAAGGCGGAACTCGATAAGGTGCAGATGCTGTTCGTCACGGTCGATCCGGAGCGCGACACCCTGGACAAGCTCAAATCCTACACCGCCTATTTTCACCCGAACATCATGGGATTGAGCGGCACCCCGGAGGCCATCGCCAAAGCGGCAAAGCTGTACGGCGTGGGTTACGCCAAGCATAATACCGGTTCGACCGGGGGCTACGTGGTAGATCACTCTGCCTATACCTACGTCATCGCACCCGATGGCAGCCTGTTCAAGACCCTTGACCACGGCACCCCGCCGGCACAGATCGTCGATGCCATCCGTGCCGCGATGAAAAAAGGGTAAGCTTCAATTTTATCAACTGTAACAAGGAGAAAAGTATGACCGGCAAATTTCGTTCCATTCGCATCGCAACCTGCATGATGGGCGCCCTGATCGCCGCTCCGGTTCTGGCCGGCCCGGCTGCGGAGAGCATTTCCGTCAGCGATCCCTATGTGCGCATCGTGCCCACCGGCATGACCAACACAAGCGCATTCATGGTACTCAAAAACTCTGACAGCAAAGATCACAAACTGGTCAAGGCAGAAAGCTCCGCCTCCAAGGTAACGGAGTTGCATACCCACACCAACGAAGGTGGCGTGATGAAAATGCGCCCGGTCAAGGACATCGATATCAAGGCCAAAGGCGAAGCCGCGCTCAAGCCCGGCAGTCTGCATGTAATGATGATCGGCCTCAAGCGGGAACTTAAGGAAGGCGACAACGTGGCGATCACGCTAACCTTCGAGGATGGCAGCAGCAAAAAGGTGGAAGTGCCGGCACGCAAGATCCAGACCGAGATGAAGATGGAAATGAAACAGGAAATGGTGCACGATCACAAGAACATGCACTGATCACTGCCTCAACGCCCGCCCACCCTGAGTGGGCGGCGCATCGTCCAGCCCCTCCCTCGCGATACCCTCAAGAACACCGCTAAAAATCCGGATTTCATCCCGGCTGATGAAACTACCAGCCATTCCACCAGGCCGCCAAAAAATGGTAACCAAGTGGCTGGTTATGCAGCGTTACTCATAAAATTTTTCTTATCTCGACTCACTCTATGCTGCGCCGTGAGATTTTATTCGCGCCTTGCGTATGATTCCGATGCTTTTACCCGTAGCGGACTGGTGTCCCCCTGTGGGGTATTTGGGCGAACTCTGAATTTTTAGAGGCACCCTCAATATTTTTATAAAGTGAACTAGAATAAAAGCAGTGGTTCGGCATCAGAAACACCAACGCCTTTGGTCCGGCATAATTTTAATGCGCAAGAGGAGTGGCCATGTGTGTATCCCTTTCAGAACCTTTCGATTTCGATGAATGGATGACGCTCGCCCAATCTGACCCGGATGCTGTTGAGGAGTTGCGTGAATATGCTATCGAAGAGGTTATCGCACTGGCGCCACTGGATATGCAGCCCAGATTGCGCGCCCTGCAATGGCGCATCGACATGGAGCGCGCGCGCGCGAGCACCCCGCTTTCAGCCTGTATCCGCCTCAGCAATATGATGTGGAAACTGGTTTACGATGAGCATGGACTCATATCGGCGATCAGGGATCTAGTACATCAGGAATCCGGGCATCCGCTTCATTCTGCCGACATTTTGGCGTTCGAGCGCCGCAAGCGCACGCCCTGATCGTGCCCTAATGCAGGCTGGGCATGCTTTCGTCGTCCGGCCTGCCTTTGGCGATTTCTTCCCGCGTCGCATCCTTGACCGACACCACGTTCACGATGAAAGTCACGGTCTGACCGGCCATGGGATGATTCGAGTCGACGGTCAGCTTGCCATTTTCGATCTTGGTGACGAAGAACTTCATGGTCTCGCCCTTGTCGTTCTCGAACTCCACCTCGGCGCCGATGCGCCGGAATTCCGGCGGAACGTTGTCGACATCGTCGGTGAAAGTCAGGTCGGCATAATGCGGGCCGAAGCCTTCTTCCGGATTCAGGGTCACTTCGACCCTGTCGCCGGCGACGCGCCCTTCCAGCGCCGCCTCGATCTTCTCAAACAGCCCGCTATTGGCACCATGCACATAGCCGATAGGCATGTCGTACTGTTCGAACACGTTGCCGCGCCCGTCCAGAATCGTGTAAGTCACATGTACCGTCTTGTTGCTGCCGATTTTTTGCTCTGCCATGAATGCAATTCCTGATCGGGTGCCCATAAGGGCACAGGTAAAAAAGGGGGGTAGTATAACCCAGCCCCGCAGGTCGGGTTCACTCTGAAAGGCATAAGAGCCTGGCGTAACTCGACGATTGGCCCGCGATGCGCCGGGTTACGCCCTTCAGGCTAACCCGACTACAGCATCCGGATTGTTCAAGTTATTTTTGCCGGTTTTCTAGGGCCTTGGCAGCACTTCCAGCGCCACCTGCAGTTCACGCTGCATTCCCTCCAAAGGCCATTCCAGCGTCAGCGTCACCGCCTGCATGATTTTTTCGAAGCCGGCTTCGGACTGCGATACGCTGAAATGGGGTTTGCTGACAAGACGCGCCGGCATATTCGAGGTCAGCTTCACTACACCACCCAGAACATCGTCGTCGAGCAGCAATTCCTTCACCGAAGCCAGTTCCATCGCCTGTCCGAAACCGCCCGGAATCTGGCCGGCAAAAATGAACTTTCCAGCCGGGCCATCGCAGCTCGGCATGGCAAGGTTGATCTCGGTGACAAAGGCGCCGCGCGCCCCTGCACTGAAGCGGTAGCCCACTTCCAGACGGTTCTCCACCAGGTGCATCCGCTTCTCCACCCCGTCGCCGGTGAAAGTCATGGTCAGATCCCGCTCCGCCTTGACCTGGTAATCCTGCAGCGCCAGCGGATCGCCATTCTCCGGCCGGATGCTGTCGACGAACAAACCGCGCGGGCGCACATCGACAGCCAGGTCATGCGGCAGAATTTCATGCTTGAACACCACGCGGTCATGCGCCGAGGCGATCCCGGCTCCCTGGTGCCGCGCCTGATCGTCGCGCAGGTGAATTTTGCGGTGGTAGTGTTCGATCTGACGCATCAGGCTGTCTGCAAAATTGTGGCGCAACAGGTAGCTGTCGAACTCGCCCACGCAGGCGTTTCCATCCAGACGCACCACCGCCTGGATGGCGGCATTGTGCATCATCACCTCGTCGTGACCGTCCAGATCGAAATCGAGCTTTACCTTGGCCGGACGCGGATCGCACTGGTCGAGGCTGCTCTCCAGTTCAATGATGGCGTGGTACACCGCGCGCCGCAGATGGGGCAGATACAGTCCGCCGAACAGCCCGTGCCAGTAGGCGTCGTTGGCTTGGGCGCGGTAAAGTGCATCGAGCATGGCCGGCTTTCTTTTGCTCGGCGGCAGCTTGTCCAGGCGTTCCGACAGGCCCAGCATGCGCTTGTGCATCCAGTTTGCTTCGGGGTAGCGGGAGAGGAAATTTTTCCACATGCCGCCGCGCAAAAATGCCTTCTCCCGGTCAAAGCGCCCCTCGGCCTTGGCCTGGGCGACCATGTCGGCATACTGATTGGCAGCCGGGGCCGGCAACGTCCACTCGTTCATTTCGATGTAGGAAGTGGTGGGCAGGTAAACCACGCCACGCGTCCTGGCTGCGGCATGATAATCGCAATAACGTTGCGTACGGATTTTCGACGAAGCCAGCACACCCTCGATAAAACTGACCAGCCAGCCCTTTTCATATACCCATTCATAAGTCTCCGGCCAGATGCCGAATTTCTCGATATCGTCGAAGTACACCGCGGCCTCGTGGCCTTCGTCGGCCAGACGCTCCAGATAGGCCACCGCCTCGTTGGCAGGCGAGAAGGGAAAGCGGTAGCGGAGCGCCTCGGAAATCGGGAACAGGTCGAGCCTGCGGCCATCCTCCTCGGTGGTGTAGAAGCCGTCCAGCTCGGCTGCGGTTTTGCCGCTGCACAGGAAATGGTAATCGTCCACCGTCACGTAGCGTATCTTCGAGTCCGCCAAGGCAGGCACCACCGTTGCCTCCCACACCCGCTCGGTCAGCCAGGCTCCTTCAGGTCGCTGGCCCAGCTTCTTTTCCAGCTTGTCCGACAGCCTGTCTACCTGCCCGACGCGGTCGCGGTAAGGAATCACCGCCAGCACCGGCTCGGTGTCGCCGGCGCCGAACATCTCGACCTGGCCGCGCTTCACCATCTCGCGCAGCAGCGCCATGTCCTCGGGGTAATGCTGAAGCAACCAGTCCAGCAGCCAGCCGGAAAAATGCACGGCAAAATGGAAATCCGGGAAACGGTGCAGGGTATGAATAAACGGGCGGTAGCAGCGCAGGTGCGCATCCTCCAGCACCTCCGGAAAATTGCCGACCGGCTGATGGGCATGGACGCCGAGCAAAAGCGAAACGGGTTTGGTCATTATGTTGGTTTTCAGTTTTCAGTGCAAAAGGGCTGGATTCTGAGTCGTTGTTGCTTCGCTTTCGTTTTTTTCAGCACTCAATGTGCACGCCGCATCGCGCCGCCCGCCTCGGGGCTGCCGCCGCCGTGGCTGATTGGCACGCCGAGTTCTTCCGGAACCGGTAATTTCAACAACCGGTAGAGATTCGCCAGATTGTCCCGGTACAGCTTGTCGAAGCTTTCCACACTATGTTGCGGATTATAATCGCCGAACCACCAGAACCAGTCCGAACCCTCGCAATCCGCCAACTGCTTCTCAGCAAGCTCGATCTCCTGCTTGCTCAAACGACCGCTGCCCATAACCAGGTCGAAGCTCAGCTTTGCAGCGCACAGCAAGTCCCAGGCGCGATTCTTGTCCGGCGACCCGATCCAGGTGGAGAATGTGCCGTACACCCAGCTGCCGGCGACCAGATAGGGCAATTCGCCCATCGCCACATTGTCTCCGGAACCCTTGGACAGACCCAACGACAATTGCCCCTGGATGTTGCTCTCTTCGATGCTATCGTCGAGATAATCCTTGAAGGTGGTGGTATGAATAAAAGGGTGCGTCTCCAGCGCTTCGTACATCTCGGAAAGGAAGTAATAACCGTTGTAAGGATAGTATTCCCAGGCATTTTCCCCATCCATGATGACGCTGACCACCGGGTTTTCGCCTTCCGGCGTATTCTGCCAGATTTTCTCCAGCTCGTGAATGAAGTTGGCCACCGCATCCCTGCCGAACCACTTCGCATATTCGAAGCCGATCTTGTCCGACAAATTATCGTCGCGGAAGAACGAAACAATCTCATGGTCGCCGGTGGCAAGCCGATAGGGGCGATAAAGATAGCTTGCTCGATCCGGTAGCGGATGGCTTCCGTCCAGCCCGCGCAAACTGTTTGCCAGCACGGCCTCGCCGCTTGCCATCCAGCGGCAACCGTACTCGGCGAACACCGTTGCCGCTGCCTGCGATACACCGCCCTCGGCGGGCCATATACCCTGCGGCGCAGCGCCGAAACGGGCGCGATGGCTTTCGATCGCGGACAGGATGTGGAACGATGCGCGCTTGAGACCGCCCGGATAGCACGCAGTCTCGGGCAAAGTGACTCCGTGCATGGATTCCCGCGCCACCTTGAAATCAATCAGTAGCGGCACGATAGGGTGGTAATGGGGGGTAGTGGAAATTTCGATTTGGCCGGAATCAGCCAGTTTGCGGTAACGCGGAATCAGGCCCTGGATGGTTTTCCCGATCAGGTCCAGCAGGTTGCGGCGGTCCGCCAGGGTGAAATGCGAGCTCTTCGTCATCAACCTGACCACCAGTTCGTTGTTGCGCCGCACCGTTTCGCCGCACCAAGCCAGGTGGTACCAGACCAGCAGATCAGCCAGGTACTGCCCGGAAAGAAAATCCAGCGCCGCCTCGCCATGCGGCTCCTGGTATTTGTAAAGCTCGCTCAGCCGCTTGTATGCCGGGTAGGGGTCGACCATCATGGCGCGGTTACTGCGGAAACAACTGTCAAAAATCAGTTTACGCCGCTCGGCGGGAATGCGATCCAGCGCCTCCTCGCCTAAAAGAGCAAGCAGCGGATCTCGCAACTTGCCCTCCTCGAATTGCCGGCTGTAATCCTCCAGTTGATCCAGCAGCACCGGCACAAAGTTGAACACGGCACGGGCCTTGGGATGATTTTCCAGATGGTAGGCCATGTCGGTGTAATCCTTCATGGCGTGCAAATAGGTCCACGGCAGTATGTATTCGCCCGTGGTGAGGTTGCGGTAATCCGGCTGGTGCATATGCCAGCACAGAATCAGGTGGAGTTTTTTTTCAATCATAAATTTCAGGAATTAAAACATGAAGATTGGGGCAACAGGCCGACAAGGAAGCGGGGGAAACGGCGTCACCCCCTCTGCATTCTCTTCACGGTTTTATCTCACACGTCGCAACGGTTGACCGAGCATGTCAGTCGTAATCAGGGTGATCCCCTTGGGGGTCACATAAAAACGCTTGGCGTCCTCTTCATGGTTTTCGCCCACCACCATCCCTTCCGGTATCTTGCAACCTCTGTCCACCACCACCCGGCTCAACCGTGCGCCGCGCCCTATCTCCACATTCGGCAGGATCACGGAATCCTTCACATTGGCATAACTGTGGACATGCACGTTGGAAAACAGCAGCGACTGGCGCACCGATGCGCCGCTGATGATGCAGCCGCCCGACACCAGAGAGTCCACCGCGGAACCGCGACGATCATCCTCGTCGAACACGAATTTGGCAGGCGGCAGTTGCGCCTGATAGGTCCAGATCGGCCAGGTCTCGTCATAAAGATTGAGATCCGGCGTAACCTTGGTGAGTTCCATATTGGCTTCCCAATAGGCATCCACCGTTCCCACATCGCGCCAGTAAGGCGCATCGCCGGGACTGCCCACGCAACTGTCGGAGAAGCGATGGGCAAAAATCTGGTAGCGCGACATGATGTAGGGAATGATGTCCTTGCCGAAATCGTGCGAAGAATTCGGTTCGTCGGCATCGCGGGTCAGTTGCTCGAACAAGAAATCGGCATTGAACACATAAATGCCCATGCTCGCCAGCGCCCTGTCGGGGCTACCCGGCATGGGCTCCGGATGTTCCGGCTTTTCATGGAAGGCAATCACGCGCTGCTTGGCATCCACCGACATTACGCCAAATTCCCTGGCCTCCTCAAGCGAGACGTCGATACACGCCACCGTCATGTCTGCCGCATTGGCGGCGTGGAAAGCCAGCATTTCGCCATAGTCCATCTTGTAAACGTGGTCGCCGCCGAGGATCAGGACATAGGCCGCCTCGTAGTCGCGCAGAATATCCAGGTTCTGGAAAACCGCATCGGCGGTGCCGCGGTACCAGCTTTCCTCAATGCGCTGCTGGGCGGGCAGAAGCTCGACGAACTCGTTGAATTCGCCGCGCAGGAAGCTCCAGCCGCGGTGCAGATGTTGCAACAGGCTGTGCGCCTTGTACTGCGTCACCACGCCGATGCGGCGAACTCCGGAATTGACGCAATTGGAAAGCGGAAAGTCGATGATGCGGAACTTGCCGGCGAAGGGGACTGCCGGCTTGGCACGCCACTCGGTCAGGTTTTTCAGCCGAGAGCCGCGTCCACCGGCGAGAATCAATGCGACGGTATTTTTTGTCAACACGCTGACAAAACGGGGATATTCTTTTTGCAAGACCGACCTCCCTCTTGAATCTGGAACTACATCAAAACCACCCAGGTACGGCTGGCACAAAGCATCGACTAAACTCCATCATTATAGCAGGCTAAAAACTCCCGCAAATCGCCCTGCAGCCGTTATAATCCAAACATACTCGACCTTATGGAAACATGACATCCCCATGAAAGTCAATTCGCAACTGAAGTCTTTGCTTCAAGCCCGCACGGCTGATCCCTTCGCTTTTCTCGGCGCGCACCAAGCCAAAGGAAGCTGGATTGTCCGGGCATTTTTCCCATTTTCCGAAAAAATCTGGATACAGGTTGGAAATGATTGGGAGGACGTGCAAAAAATTGACCCGCACGGCCTGTTCGAATGGAAAGGGAAGGAAGCGCCGGCCACGCCCTGCCGGCTACGCCATCTGGAAAACGGGGTGCTGAAAACAAGCTACGACACTTATTCATTTCCCAGCACGATCAGCGAGCACGACCTTTATCTTTTCGGCGAGGGTCGGCTGTATCAGGCCTACCGCATGCTGGGCGCGCAGCCGATGGAAAGCCTCGGCATCGAGGGCGTGCGCTTCGCGGTGTGGGCGCCCAATGCGGAGCGGGTCAGCGTGGTCGGCGATTTCAACCGCTGGGATGGCCGCATCAACCCGATGCGCAGCCTGGGAAATTCAGGCGTATGGGAAATCTTCATCCCCGAACTTGCTCCCGGCAGCCTGTACAAATTCGAAATCCGCAACCGCCATAGCGGCCAAGTGCTGGTCAAGGCCGACCCCTATGCAAAAAGATTCGAGCTGCGCCCCAAAACCGCCGCGTGCGTTTCCGCTCCGTGCCACCACACATGGCAGGACGGCGGCTGGCTGGAAAAGCGCAAGAATCTCGACTGGCTGCATGCACCGTTCAACATCTATGAAATCCACGCAGGCTCGTGGCGGCGGCACCCAGACGGGCGCTTCTACACCTGGCGCGAACTGGCGGAAAGCCTGGTTCCCTATATCAAGGAAATGGGCTATACCCACATCGAACTGCTGCCGATTTCCGAGCATCCGCTGGACGAATCCTGGGGCTACCAGACCACCGGATATTTTGCCCCGACCTCGCGCCACGGCGACCCCAACGAACTGCGCGCCTTCGTCGACGCCTGCCACCAGGCCGACATCGGCGTCATCCTCGACTGGGTGCCGGCCCACTTTCCCCAAGACGCCTGGGCACTGGCGCAATACGATGGCACCGCCCTGTACGAACATGAAGACCCGCGACTGGGCCTCCATCGCGATTGGGGCACCCATATCTTCAACTACGGCCGGCATGAGGTGAAAAGCTTCCTGCTCTCCTCCGCCTTCTACTGGCTCGAAGAGTTCCATCTCGACGGCCTGCGGGTGGATGCAGTCGCCTCCATGCTCTACCTCGACTACTCGCGCAAGGCCGGCGAATGGCTGCCCAACAAGTATGGCGGACGGGAGAACCTCGATGCCGTCGATTTCCTGCGCCAGCTCAACATCATGGTGCATGACGAATTCCCCGGCGCGCTCACCTTTGCCGAGGAATCCACCTCCTGGCCGATGGTATCGCGCCCGGTCTATCTCGGCGGCCTGGGCTTTTCCATGAAGTGGAACATGGGCTGGATGAACGACACCCTGTTGTATATGCAGTATGACCCGGTTCACCGGCGCTTCCATCACAACGAACTCACTTTCGGCCAACTCTACGCCTACACCGAAAATTTCATGCTGCCGTTTTCGCATGACGAAGTGGTTCACGGCAAGCGTTCCCTGCTGAACAAGATGCCGGGAGACGACTGGCAGAAATTCGCCAACCTGCGCCTGTTGCTCGCTTACCAGATGACCTATCCGGGCAAAAAACTCAACTTCATGGGCAACGAAATCGCCCAGGGCCGTGAATGGCAGATCGGCGGTGAACTCGAGTGGTGGCTGCTGCAATATGACTGCCACAGCGGCGTTCAGAAAATGGTGCGCGACCTCAATCACCTCTATCTGGATTTACCCGCCCTGCACGAACTCGACTTCACCTCCGACGGTTTTTCCTGGATCGACTGCCATGATTCCGACCAGTCGGTGCTCTCCTACCTGCGATACGCCAGGAATGGCTCATTCGTGGCAACGATGCTGAATTTCACCCCGGTGCCGCGCCACGGCTACCGTATCGGCGTGCCGCAAGCGGGCTTATACCGGGAAATATTCAACAGCGACTCGCAATACTATGATGGCTCCAATCTGGGCAACGGCGCCGGTCTGCCCTCTGAGGATACCGCCTGGATGGGTTACCCCTATTCGATCGTCGTCACCCTGCCGCCGCTGGCGGGGGTGATACTGGCCCTGACAGAATGAAAAAATAAAATATTCGCCGCAGAGGGCGCAGAGGCCATGTCGTTTTCCTCCACGTCCCTTGCGGCAAAAGGAATTATTTATGTCCGCCCTCACCCGCTCGCCTGCCTGGACCGCGCTGAAAGCGCACCAGAAAACACTCAGCGCCACCCACCTGCGCGAATTGTTTCTTTCCGACCCCAAGCGCTTTGACAAATTTTCCCTGGAAGCCTGCGGCATCCTGCTGGATTACTCGAAAAATCGCATCAATGCGGAAACCATGAAGCTGCTGACCACGCTGGCGCGCCAAGCGGACGTCGAAGGCTGGCGCGAGCGGATGTTCGGCGGCGACAAGATCAATTTCACCGAAGGCCGCGCGGTGCTGCACACGGCGCTGCGCAACCGCTCCGACCGCCCGGTCGTGGTCGACGGACACGACGTCATGCCGGAAGTGCGCCGCGTGCTCGACAAGATGCACGAATTTTCGGAAAACGTGCGCTCCGGCCTTTGGAGGGGCCACACCGGCAAGACCATCACCGACATCGTCAACATCGGCATAGGGGGCTCTGACCTCGGCCCTGCGATGGCCTGCCAGGCGCTGGCGCCCTATGGCAAAGCGGGACTGAATGCGCATTTCGTTTCCAATATCGACGGCACCCAACTCGCCGAAACGCTGAAGCGGCTCGCCCCTGAAACCACGCTGTTCATCGTCGCCTCGAAGACCTTCACCACCCAGGAAACCATGACCAACGCGGCTTCCGCCCGCGCCTGGCTGCTCCGCTCGGCGCGGAGCGAAACGGCGGTCGCCAAGCACTTCGTCGCGGTTTCCACCAACGCCAAGGCGGTTGCCCAGTTCGGCATCAACACCGACCACATGTTCGAATTCTGGGACTGGGTCGGCGGCCGCTATTCACTGTGGTCGGCCATCGGCCTGCCGATTGCGGTTTACGTCGGCATGGACAACTTCGAAGCGCTGCTGCAAGGCGCCTTCGAGATGGACGAACATTTCCGCAGCGCGCCGCCGAAAGCCAACATGCCGATGATCCTGGCCCTGCTCGGATTGTGGCATGCCAATTTCTGGAACGCCCACAGCCACGCCGTGCTGCCCTACGATCAATCCCTTGCCCGGTTCCCGGCCTACCTGCAACAGCTTGACATGGAAAGCAACGGCAAGCGCGTGGCACGCAACGGCAAGATCGTGGATTACACCACCGGCCCGGTGATCTGGGGAGAGTCCGGCACCAACGGTCAGCACGCCTTCTACCAGTTGATCCACCAGGGCACCCGGCTGGTGCCGGCAGACTTTATCGCCCCGATCGAAAGCCAGCACCCGCTCGGCGAACACCATGCCATTCTGCTATCCAATTTCTTCGCCCAGACCGAGGCGCTGATGAAGGGCAAGACCCCCGAAGAAGCGCGCGCCGAGCTGGAAGCCGCAAGCATGAAAGGCGCGACACTGAAAGCGCTGCTGCCGCACAAGGTGTTCCCCGGGAACAGCCCGACCAACTCGATGCTGTTCCAGAAGCTCGACCCGAAAACCCTGGGCGCACTGATCGCGCTCTACGAGCACAAAGTGTTCGTGCAGGGCATCGTCTGGAACATCAATTCATTCGACCAGTGGGGCGTGGAACTGGGCAAGCAACTGGCGCAGAAAATCCTGCCCGAGCTTGCCGGCAAGGAGCCGGTCGCATCCCACGATTCATCCACCAACGGGCTGATCAATCATTTCAAGCAGCACAGAACCCGACACGCCCAGGGATAAATTCGCCCCACCGAGCCTGGCTTAAAACAGAGACTTGGCGAACACTCATACCTTGATGTAGACCCAGTCCTGTTTCAGACGTTTGGTGATCTGGTCGATGGCGGAAGTGGCAACCCCGACTTTCGGCAGCAACTGCACATCCACCCCTTTTTCCTGCAACTTTTTAATGGTCTGGCCACAGGCTATGAAATCGAGGTCGGGATATTTTTCCTGCATCAAGGCAATACGTCTTGCATAAGGCGAGGCACCCGCACGCAGCAAATCGACGCCCCCGCCATTGGCGACGACTTCTACCTGGAGTTGCCTGCTGGATCGCCGATAGCTGTCCAGAAGGTTCTCGGTTTCATCCAGCGCGGTCTTGAGCCGAACCGGGTTGGATGAGCCGATATGAACAATGATTTTTTGCGGTTCCGCTCCGACATCGTTGCGCTGCACATTCTGAAGCAGGCGCACCATTTCCCGGTCGCTCCCCGGCCCTGTCCAGATGTGGGCAAGCCAGCCAGAAGCCCCGCCTATGCACAGCAACAAACAAGCGGCCAGGGCCTGCAGATAAGGCGTCTCGAAACGCCGCCCTTTGACTGCCGATCTGTCACGGGCGGGAGGGTGCTCGTAGGCGTGCCGCACCATCTCCTTCAGCCCGCGCAGTTCGCACACCTTTTCCTTCAGCATATTGTCATGCTCGACCGAATCGAATGCGTGACTTTTCTCTGCTGTGTCCAGTTGGTCATCCACAAATGCATTGAGGAATTCATCCGAAACGCCTTGACCATCATGCTTCATTTGACCCTCCTGATTCGACTGAACTGCGCAACCTGCTGCGGGGCAAGTTCATGCAGCATTTCCTTCAATGCCTGCCGCGCACGGCACAAGCGACTCATCACTGTACCGACCGGAATCTCCAGGATAGCCGCAACCTCGGCATAGGAAAATTCTTCCAGATCCACCAGTGTCAATACCTGGCGCTGGCCCAGAGGCAGCCTTGCGACCGCCCCTCGCACTCGATCCACGACCTGCATCTGTGCATGCTCATCTTCCGGTGTGGTTACGTGCGCACAGAGGTAATCCTCTATTTCATCGATATCCTCCATCTCCCGGTGTTGCCGGAAATGGTCTCGCCAGCAGTTGGTCAGAATACTGAACAACCAGCTGTTCAGCAGTTCCGGTGCGCGCAACTGACCCGCGTTTTTCAATGCCTTGGACAATGTTTCCTGCACCAGATCATCCGCCAGCGCCGCATCATGGCTCCAGGAATAGGCAACCCGGTATAGGCGTATCCGACTTTGCTCCAATTGATCGTGGAAAACATGGGATCGGCAGAACAGGGAAAGGATTTTCATCGTATCGGAATACCGGCCTGAAAATTGTACATAAAGTATACGACGTTGCAGCCAGCGAAAATATTCCATCTTTGGTGAATTATTTAACATTCAAAAAAAACGGAATAAAAGCGCCGCCACAGTCGTCTTCAATTGCAGTGGCGGTAAACCGCTACAACTCAATTATTACAAACTGGAGTCAACACCAAATGAAATACATACGTCAATTCCAAATCATTGCCACCGCTTTCGCTCTGGCACTGTCATTTGCTTCGAGTGGTGCCCATGCCGCCGAAGCATCCGCACGGCAAGCTACCGCGGATAAGCAAAAAGTAGTTTTCCAAGTCAGCGTAAGCGACCCGAAAACATGGAACCTTACTCTCAACAACGCCAAGAATGTGCAGCAGGAACTGGGCACCAAGAACGTGGACATTGAAATCGTGGCCTATGGACCCGGAATCGGCATGCTCAAATTCGACTCGGTGGTGGCAAACCGGATCGACGAGGCGGTCGGGGATGGCGTCAAGATCGTTGCCTGCGAAAATACCATGAAAGCGCAAAAGCTCACCAAGGACGACATGCTCGCCTCTGCTGGCTACGTGCCTGCCGGCGTGATCGAACTGATGAAAAAACAAAAAGAAGGCTACGCCTACATTCGCCCCTAAAACGGCAAAGCGTGCGGACCGCCAAAATTATAATAAATACCCCTTCAGGAGAGAACAATGAAAAAAACCTTACTGGCGGCCGCAATGGTCGCCGCTTTCGGGCATGCGCCCGCCTCATTCGCCACCAACTGGTTCCAGCTACAGAACAACGAGCAGCCGGGCGCCGCGCCCTATACTTTCTGGGGCTTCATCCAGCCCACCTATACGCATAACGAAGGCGGCACAGTCAGCGGCATTCCCGCGACTGTCGTATCCCCGGTAAACGGCGCCAATGTTGCAGTGCCGGCGGGACTGCGGGCTTACAATGGACAAACTGCCCTGTTCAACCTGGTGGGTCCGGATCTCGCCCATAGCGACCAGTTGCAGATGTTCCGCGCACGCCCCGGGGTACGCGGCGTGATTCCCGGAACGAACGAGAAGATCAACTATTTCGCCCTGGCCGAACTCGGCAACAACGCCCTGACTCGCGAAAGACCGGCGGTATTCACTGACGCCACGATGACTTTCAATTACATCCCCGGTGCACGCATCCGCGTCGGTCTGGGCCGCCTCCCGCTCGGCGAGGAAGCCATGCAGGGCGTCCAGATCATGGATTACATCAATTTCACCACCGTCACCGACCAGTTGCTCAACGAGCGGTTCGTGGAACCCTACGCCAATGTAGCGCGGACTCATGCTGCAGTGGTGGGCGCGCCGATGGCGATGTCGCAACTCAAAGGCGCCTTTGGCGGCTATCGCGATGTCGGTGTCGAGGTGTACGACTGGTTCAACCGGGGCAGATGGGAATATGCCTATGCGGTGATGGCCAGCCAGGCCAATGGCATCGGCTTCAGTGACGACCTCAACAGCGGCAATCACGATGTGACGGCACGGGTGCAGGCCGCCTACGTATTCCAGGGTGCCGGCCCGAAACGGGAAGACGTCACGGCTTACGCCTGGCATCAGGAAGGCAAGCGCGCCTTTGGCGGCACCGACTACGCCCGCATCCGCGAAGGCATCGGCGCCAAATACCTGCGCCATGGCGTGCGGATGGCCGGCGAATACATTCGCGCCAAAGGCATGATCTATGTCGCGCCCACGCCGCAATTCAACGACATCGGCGCCCCTGCCTTTGAGCCGGTTGATTATGTGGCGCTTGACTCCAGCAACAAGGCCGACGGCTATTATCTGGAGGCAGGCTGGAAGTTTGCGCCGAAATGGGAGGCTGACCTGCGCTACGACGAACTCAGCAAGATGACGAATTCGGCCTACGACGAGCGCAAAGCCAGCACCTGGACCCTGGGCGGCCAGTATTTCTACAGTCCCAAAATACGCTTTGCGCTGAACTACGAAATCCGTGACATCAAGGTCGTTCACCCTGAAGCGCAAGTTACCAACGGACAAAAAATCCAGGGTACAGCCGCTGGAATTATTGGCGGTTCAGTCGGTAACCGGCTCGACGCGCAGATGACCTGGATTTTCTAGCCACACCAATAGCATCTCTGCATGGGGCCGCGAGCCCAGCCGTCCTGGCTGGGCTCGCGGCCCTTTCCATTGAGGAATTCCAACATGATATAATTCCCCAAAATTAAAGGTGATGCTCATGCGAGCCCCAAGCACAAAAAATCCAAAAACATCCTTGAAAGTTCTTTTCGTCACTCCTGAAATCTACCCCCTGATCAAAACCGGCGGACTGGCCGACATCAGCGGCTCACTTCCCGCCACCCTGCGCGAGCTGGGCAGCGAAATCCGGGTGTTGGTGCCGGGCTACCCGAAAGTGCTCGCCGGCGCCAAAAACAAGCGTCTGCGCCACGTTTTTCGCGGCCTGCCCGAAGCCGCTGAAGTGCGGCTGCTATCGGCCTCGCTACCGGGAAGCGGCGTGCCGTTGCTGATTATCGATTGCCCCGCACTCTATCAGCGCGACGGCAGCCCATACCAGGATCAATCCGGCACCGACTGGCCGGATAACGACCGGCGCTTCGCCCTGCTGTCCAGAGTTGCCGCGATCCTCGGCAGCGAGGCTTCGCCCCTTTCCTTCCGCCCCGACATCGTCCATTGCAACGACTGGCAGAGCGGCCTCGCACCCGCCCTGCTGCACTTTGCGCCGGGCAGGAATGCGGCGACGGTGATGACCATCCACAACCTGGCCTTCCAGGGCATCTTTCCGGCAAAAACCTTTACCCAGGTCGGCCTGCCGCCGGAAAGCTTCAGCATCGAAGGGGTGGAATATTACGGCAACTTCTCATTCCTCAAGGCCGGGCTGTACTACGCCGACCACATCACCACGGTAAGCCCCAACTACGCACGGGAAATCCAGCAGGAACCGCTCGGCTTCGGCATGCAGGGCTTGCTCGCCCGGCGCCACGCCCGCCTCACCGGCATCGTCAACGGCATCGACATGGACGACTGGAACCCCGCCGCCGACCCGCGCCTGGCAAAACCTTACGATGTCGTCCATCTGGCCGGCAAGGCCGCCAACAAACGCGCCCTGCAGCGGAAAATGGGGCTGGCGCTCGACCCGGACATCCCGCTGCTCGGCATGATCAGCCGCATCACCCATCAAAAGGGCGGAGACCTGCTGCTGGAGATCGCCCCGCAATTGCTGCAGGAACCGGTGCAAATCGTGCTGCTGGGAACGGGCGATGCCACCCTGGAAAACGGCTTCCGGCAACTCGCCAAGGCGCACCCGGGCAGCGTCGGCATCATGATCGGCTTCAACGAGGAGCTGTCGCACCTGATCGAAGCCGGTGCGGACATGTTCCTGATGCCGTCGCGCTTCGAGCCCTGCGGCCTGAACCAGATGTACAGCCAGCGCTACGGCACCCCGCCGATAGTGCATGCCACCGGCGGACTGGCGGACACGGTGGAAGACGGAGTAACCGGCTTCGTTTTCGAGCAGGGAACAGCGGCGGACTTTCACGGCTGCATCAAACGCGCACTCGCCGCCTACCGTGACAAGAAAGTCTGGCGCCAGATTCAGCGCAACGGCATGAAGCGGGATTTCAGTTGGGAAAAAAGCGCCGAGAAATATCTCGAACTTTACCGATCCATGTAGGGCGGGTTATGGCCGAGGGCCAATCCTGCCTTCCAGCAAGTAGCAAGTAGCCCGGATGAAGCACAGCGCAATCCGGGAGCGCCCGCCGAAATCCCGGCTTCCATTTCATTACATCCAGGCTACGCTTGCTGCTGGCGGCTTACCAGGCAGTGTTAGGCGTGCGATAACCCGCCAGCAACACTGGGCGCGCTAGCGCTCCCTCCCCGCCTCATGAAACGCCTTCTGCACCGGCGAGAGCAGGTATTCCATCACCGTGCGCCTTCCCTGGTGGATTTCCGCGACCACCTGCATGCCCGGCGAAAGCCGGAGTTTCTCGCCTTCGATCTCAAGGGACTGCGCCCCTAAGCGGACAAGCGCCTTGTAGGTGAGCTGCGGTGCGGCTTTCTGATCCTTGCCCTTGTCCGCCGCGGACTGGGCGCCATCGCTGGCATCGGCACCGACATTAATCACCGTGCCTTCGATCATGCCGTATTTCTGGAACGGATAGGCGGCGAGCTTGATCCTGGTTTTCTGGTTCGGGTAGACGAAGCCGACATCCTCGTTCTTGACCAATATCTCCGCCAGCAACGGCTCGTCATGGGGAACCAGGGTCATCATCACCGTCCCCGGCGAAACCACCGTGCCTCGGGTATGGGTCGCCAAATCCTTGATGATCCCGGCTTGTGGCGCCCTCAGTTCCAGCAGGTCGGACTTGTGTTCGATCTTGGCCCAGTCCTGCTGGAGCTTCTGGTGCTGGGACTCGGTGTCTACCCGCTCGTTCTGCAACTGGCTTTTGTAGTTGGAGGTAATCTGCGCAAGCTTCTTCTCGGAGGCGGAAACGGTGGACTTGAGGCTCGCTACGATGGACTCCTGCGCTTTCAGGTCCTGCTCCTTCTCGATCTTGTCGCGCACTTTTTCCTGTGCAGCCAGTTGGCTGACGAAATTCTCTTTCGCCAGTTTTTCGTAGGCCGCCGCGCTTTTCTGGTAGACGGGAACGACCTGCTGCAACTTGGAGAGCGTTTCCTGGGCAGACCTGAGGTCATACCGTGCTTTGTTGAGGGCGTCTTTCTCCTGGCCAACGGCATCGAGATAGGCCTGGCGATGGGCGCGATACTGGTTTTCCACTTGTCCGTAAAGCTCCGACTTGTCTTCCTTGCGCCTCATCATGGGACGCCCGGCGAGTTCGGCATCGGCACGGCGCAATATGAGGGACTTGAGATTGAGTTCGTTCCGGATGGTTTTCGCGTCGGCCTCCGTGAGCTTGGTATCCATGCGCATCAGCACCTGCCCGGCCTCGACCGCTTGGCCCTCCTGCACCAGGATATCCTGAACGATCCCGGCTTCCGCCGGCTGGACAATCTTGACGTAGGTCTGCGGCACAAGCCGTCCCTCGGCGCTGGCGATAATGTCCAGCTTGCCGAAGATGGCCCAGGCCAGCATGATGAGAAAGAGCGCCAGGACGGTATACATCACCGTCCTGGGCAGCTTTGCCGGCGGGCTTTCCTGGATGGCGAGGAGGCCCGGTGCGAAATCCAGGACGTCCGGGTTCAGTGCCGTGGGCGCGCGAGCCATATCATTCCTTTCATTGCAAAAGTACGATTTAGCTAACTACTGGCCACTTCCCGCCTGGGGCGCAACTGCCGGGTGGTTTTCCACGACAAAACTTCCATTCGGTTGCGGCGTCAGCGCTTTGAAGGCTTTACCGTCGAAAGCCGTCTTCTGCAAATCGATAATGATTTCGGCAGCACCGCCGAAGGGTGCAACGACATCGACCAACCAAAGATGCTCACCCGATTTCCATTCATGGGGTGCGATCTTGGGAATGGATGCACTGAGACGCTCGTCGACCTGGTCATTGACGAAAGCCCAGGTGCAGAACGCCCAGGGAATTTCGTCCTTCATGTAGAGCTTGCACTGATCGAGGATGAGCGGCGGCATGACCAGCCAGTCCTGGTCGGCGATGAAGGTGAATTTTTTCCGTTCGTCCCGTGCAAACAGCCAAAGGGCGGGGCCCAGCATGGGGAGTTTTTTCAGGGAGGCCTTGGCCTCCTGGAGTTGTTGCGCATTCATGTTCATGTGTCGCTCCTGGTTCGATAACTTTTTCAAAAGAGAACCCCAGTCGCGTTGCAGCAGTGCGGCCGGGACATGCATTTAACGCCCGATGGCAATCTCTGCGGTCAACCCCTGGAACGGTTTCAGCGTCTGCATACCGCCGAATCCGGAATCCTTGAGCGCCGTCTGCGCCGCCGAGATGCCGACTTGGGCGAGCGAACCAGACTGGCCGTATTCGTAGGCGAATTCGCCGCCCAGCGCCGCATTGTCGCTACCGCCAAGATGCGCGTCAAGCAAGCCATTCATCAGGTTCCAGCGCGTCAACCCCGGATTCGCCGCACGGGCATGATCAAAGGAATCGACCAGCTTCTGGAAGTCGAAGAGATCCACCTTCTTGTCGTAAACAGTATCGGTGCCGGCCTTGTTGATCATATGATGCGTAACGAAAGCGGATTTGTCCGACGAGATGTGCCAATCATCCCAGTCATCACTTTTTTCCTCGATCGTCTGCAGCGTGAAGAAGGTGCGATTATCCGGCGAGGCATACCAGTCTTTAAAGGTGATGGCGTCGTGATGGCCGGCATCGAGCACCAGGTCATCGCCCGAGCGCATGAAGCCGAGATCGCGGTATTCCAGGTCCTCGCCCAGGGACAAGGTATTGTGGGCACCGGCGGATGCCAGGATGGTGTCGTGGCCATCCTCGCGGTTGAAGGCCACGGTGTTGTCGCCGGCACCGGTGGTGATCGTGTCGTCTCCCCGTCCGCCGGCAATGAAGTCGTTGCCGGCGCCGGCCAAAATCCGGTCATTGCCATTCCCGCCCAGAAGCAGGTTATTTTCGTCCCCCGCGATCAAGACGTCCTTACCTTCTCCGCCGGACAGGATGTCGTAACCGCAGCCGCCGATCAGGGTGTCGGCGCCATTCCCGCCCAGCAGCGCATCGTTGCCGCCTTCCCCGTAGAGCGTATCCTTCCCCGCTGAGGCAAAAACGATATCGTTGCCGGTTCCTGCGTAGATCGTCTCGCTGTTGGCGCTGCCGAAGATCATGTCGTCGTTGCGCCCGGTCACCACGGTGCGGTTTCTCGGGTTGACAGTCGCCACCAGGATGCCGCCCGGCAAGTCGTCCCAATGCAGCCGGGAACCGTCGGTAAGGCGTATCTGTTTAAGCCGCGGATCGTTTTCCTCGTACTTATCAGTGCCGAAGCCGGAATCGTGGTCGCCCTTTCCGGAATGAATCCAGCCCCTGCCGGAGTCGCTGTGATGTCCATGATGGCCGTCACCGTCGTGGTCGGCTTGGCGGCCGGGGCGTACCAGGGTTACCACGGTCTTGATCAGCAGGTCGTCGAAGGTGAGCAATGTCCCGTCGGCGAGACGGAACTGCTCGATCGGCGAAACATAACCGCCGTTGGCGTCCACCCCGACGGCAAAATCGAAACCCTGGTCGTCCATCTCGCAGCCACAATCGTCGAGGGCGCGCACATGGGCAGTGAGAATGCCATTCTCGCTGGTCACGCGCAGCGCCAGGTTATCGAGATTGAGCGCATCGCCGAATTGGACGGTATCGTTCCCGCCCGTATCGGCAATCGTGTCGAGGCCGTCACCCTTGCGCCAGAGGTAAACATCGTCGCCGCTGCCGCCATCGAGGATGTCGTTGCCCGTACCACCATCGAGGACATCGTTTCCGGCGTTGCCGAACAGGCTGTCGTTGCCCGCATTGCCGATAAGACGGTTGTCTGCACCGTTGCCGATGATGATGTTGTCCAAGGTGTTGCCGGTGCCGTCGATAGCATCGCTACCGGTGAGGGTGAGGTTCTCGACATTGGCCGAGAGGCCGTAGCTCACCGAGGACAGCACCGTGTCGATGCCTTCACCGGACTGCTCCGTTACCATGTCATTGACGTTGTCGACGATGTAGGTGTCGTCACCCGCGCCGCCGATCAGGGTGTCGGCCCCGGCGCCGCCGTCGAGGACATTGTTCGCGACGTTGCCGACGATGATATTGTCCAGATCGTTGCCGGTGCCATTTATGGCGTCAAAGCTGGTCAGCGTCAGGTTTTCAACGTTCTGCGGCAGCACATAGCTGATTGATGAATAGACATGGTCGAGGCCCTCGTTGAATTGTTCGACGACGAGGTCGCCGGCATTGTCGACGATGTAGATATCGTCGCCCGCACCGCCCGCCATGCTGTCCGCCCCGGCGGCACCGTCGATGAAGTTGTTGCCGGCGTTGCCGAGGATGGTGTTGTCGAGCTCGTTGCCGGCGCCGGAAAGGTTATCCGTACCGGTAAGCGAGAGATTCTCGACATTGGCGCCAAGAGTGTAGTCGATGGAGGAATAGACCGTATCGAACCCCTCGCTGGCCAGCTCCGTGACCGCATCGCCGACATTGTCGACGATATAGGTGTCGTCGCCCACACCGCCCGCCATGGCATCCGCGCCCGTGCCACCGTCAAGCAGATCATTCCCGCCACTACCGAAGAGCGTGTCGTTGCCGGCTTCGCCCAGGAGCACATTATTGCCGGCATTGCCGATAAGAACGTTGTCCAGGCTATTGCCGGTGCCGGAGAGATTTTCGGTGCCGGTGAGGGTGAGGTTCTCGACATTGGCCGAGAGGCCGTAGCTCACCGAGGACAGCACCGTGTCGACACCTTCGCCGGACTGCTCCGTTACCGTGTCATTGACGTTGTCGACGATGTAAGTATCATCGCCCGCGCCGCCGATCAGAGTGTCGGCACCGGCGCCGCCGTCGAGGACATTGTTCGCCGCGTTGCCGACGATGAGGTTGTCCAGATCGTTGCCGCTGCCGTCAATGGCGTCGGTTCCGGTGAGAGTAAGATTCTCGACGTTGTCGGACAGGGCGTAGCTCATCGAGGCGAAGACACTGTCGTTTCCTTCGTTGAGATTCTCGACCACCACGTCGCCGGCATTGTCGACGATGTAGGTATCGTCGCCCGTACCGCCGATCAACGTATCGGCGCCCATACCGCCGTCGAGAACGTTGGCCGCTACGTTGCCGACGATGACGTTGTCGAGGGCGTTGCCGCTGCCGTTAATCGCATCGGTACCGGTCAGCGTCAGATTCTCGACGTTCTCGGGCAGGACGTAGCTGATCGAGGAGTAGACGTGGTCAATGCCGGCGTTGAACTGTTCGACGACGAGGTCGCCGGCATTGTCGACGATGTAGATATCGTCGCCCGCACCGCCCGCCATGACGTCCGACCCTGTGCCGCCGTCGAGAGTATCGTTGCCGCCGCTGCCGAAGAGCGTATCGTTGCCGGCCTCACCCAGGAGCACGTTATTGCCGGCGTTGCCGACGATCACGTTGTCGAGCTCGTTGCCGGTGCCATTCAGGTCTGCCATACCGGTCAGGGTGAGGTTCTCGACGTTGGCGCCCAGGGCATAGTCGATGGAGGACCGGACGGTGTCGATGCCCTCGTCGGCCAGTTCGGCAACCGTGTCGCCGACGTTGTCGACGACATAAGTGTCGTTGCCGGCCCCGCCGGTCAGCGCGTCGGCGCCGGCCCCGCCGTCGAGGAAGTTATTGCCGGAGTTGCCGACGATCACGTTGTCGAGGACGTTGCCGCTACCGTCGATGGCGTCGATTCCGGTGAGGGTAAGATTCTCGACGTTGTCGGACAGGGCGTAGCTCGCCGAGGCGAAAACGCTGTCGTTGCCCCCGTTGGCGGCCTCGATGATCGCATCATTGGTGTTATCGACGACATAAACATCGTCGCCCGCGCCGCCGGCCATCGTATCCGCACCCAGGCCACCGTCGATGCGATTATTTCCCGCATTACCGACGAGAACATTGTCCAATTCATTGCCGGTGCCGCTCAGGTTGTCCGTCCCCGTGAGAACGAGGTTCTCGACGTTGTCGGCCAGCGTCCAGGAGAGGCTGGAGACCACCGTATCGACGCCCTCGTTGGCCAGTTCGATGGTGCGGTCGCCGGTGTTATCCACGACATAGGTGTCGTTGCCCCGGCCCCCAGCCATGATGTCCGCACCGATCCCGCCATCGAGGATGTTGTCGGCGACATTGCCGGTGAGCACGTTATCGAGGGTGTTGCCGGTAGCGTCGATAGCTGAACGACCGGTGAGCACGAGATTCTCGACGTTGTCGGTGAGGGCATAGCTCACGCTGCTGAGGACGGTGTCGGTACCTTCATCGGGGCGTTCGAACACGATGTCGGCGGCGTTGTCCACCACATAGATGTCGTCGCCCGTGCCGCCGATCAGGGTGTCGGCGCCCAAGCCGCCGTCCAGGGTATCGTTGCCGGCCCCAGCCGTGAGCGTATTGGCGCCGCTATTACCGATCAGCACATTGTCGGCATCGTTGCCGGTACCGCTCAGGTTTTCCGTGCCGGTGAGAGTAAGGTTCTCCAGGTTTGCGCCCAAGACATAGCTGATTGAAGATCGTACCGTGTCGATGCCTTCATCCGGATTTTCGGTGACGATATCGCCCGCGTTGTCCACCACGTAGATGTCGTCGCCCGCGCCGCCAATCATCTCGTCCGCGTCCGCACCGCCGTCCAGCAGGTCGTTGCCGGCTCCGCCGTCGAGCCGGTCATAGCCGTCCATGCCTGCCAGCTCGTCATTGCCCGCACCGCCGAACAGGGCGTCGTTGCCGGAGCCGCCGTACACCTGGTCGTCGCCGGCATCGCCGGAAAGCACGTCGTTGCCGCTATCGCCCGAGATCAGGTCGTTGCCCTTGCCGCCGAAGATCACGTCGTTGCCGCCCTCCCCGAACAGCGCGTCGTTGCCGTCGCCGCCCAGCACCATGTCGTTGCCGAGCCCGGCGAAGACGACATCGTCGCCCGCTCCGGCCATCACCAGGTCATTGTCGGCGCCTGAGTAGATGGTGTCGTTGCCATCGCCGCCGTCGATCACATCGTTGCCGCCATCCTCCATCACCACATCGTCACCCGCCCCGGCGTTAACGATGTTGTTACCGGTCTTGCCGAGGATCAAGTCGTTGCCGTCGGTGCCGTTCAACTCCTCACCGGAGGGCGAGAAGGGGGACCGGGTCACCACTTGGCTGGTGCCGTCCGGGTTGTTGACCAGGATGTCGTTAGTGTAGCGGAGAGTAAAATCAGCTGCATCGAGGGTAGAGCCATCGGTCATGGTAACTTTTGCAACACCCTGTACCGTCGTCCCATTAATTACCGAAAACTGGTTGTCGCTGGTCAGGTTGATCGAATCCACCCCCAGCGCATCCAGGGACTTGAATTCGCCTGGATCGGTTACGCCGTTCTGGTTGGCATCCTGCCAAATACCAAACTTCGACCACTTCTCATCGCTTGCCGAAAAGATTCCATCATTATTGCTGTCGAATGCGCGCAAACCTTCGAGGTCGGACTGTGCTCCGGTCTTGTATGCAGCAAAAGAGACCTCTGCACCGCTTTCGATCTTGCCGTTACCGTCCGCGTCGTAGGCAAGCAAGCCATCTCCGGGCGATACCCAGGACACTTTTTCCTTCCAGCCGTCCCCATTGATGTCGAAAAAGACATTCGAATCGTCAACGTTACTGAAGCCAAAGCCATTGCGATCGAGGTCGATGGAAATCGGGCAGCAACCACCGCCGCCGCCACCGCCGCTTCCGAGGTTCGGGTTGTAGTTGCCATAGTGAACGGAATTGACCTGGAGCGTGGTGCTTGCACCATGGGCATCGGTTACTTGGACAGCAAACGGATCTTGGAAAGGGGGGCTTACCCATACAGAATTTTTAGGCCCTGTGTTGCCATAGACCGCATTGGGATCAGTCGGCCCAAAATCCTTTCCCGATCGGGTATTTGGACCAGACCAACTGAAGTAATGGAAACCGCCGTTTGCATCGACCTCTACATCACCAAATTGCGGCTGGGCAATTACCTTGTAAGTAAATGGCCCATTGGGATCGTCGATATCGCTTGCAACAACGGTGCCAACATTGGGGCCGTCAATGTCCTTATATTCGATGGGTGTACTGTGGTAGCCAGTAAACGCAAGCCAACCTTCAGCCGAATAATCACACCCTTGGTACGGTGAATACTGCGGATTGGACGGCGTATAAACCGGATTTCCATTCTCGTCATAGGTCGTATCCATAGAGGCATAACCATAAATCGCCCGCACATGCTGATCCACCGTCGCCGTCGGCGCATCGTTCACGTTCAGCAGGTTGATATCCACCGTCGCCGTATCCGTCTGCCCGGTAGGCGCCTGAATCGTGTAGCTGAAGCTCGCCGGGCCGTAGTAGTTGGCTGACGGGTTGTAATGGACGAAGCCGTTGCCGTCCAGATAGCCGGTGCCGTGGGTGAAGT